>Ga0207747_1000122_pt1 | contig 91921 bp, 85 predicted proteins | sample HigsolmetaGSP11D_FD_184839 | JGI IMG/M metagenome (GOLD analysis project Ga0207747, IMG submission 184839) | High solid enriched microbial communities from the Joint BioEnergy Institute, USA - SP1-1-D (SPAdes) | ecosystem: Engineered > Bioreactor > SSF (Solid state fermentation) > Aerobic >...
GTGTTCGTGATCTGAAGCGAGAGCTGTTGGGATCTTGTATAATGAAATCAATCCCTTAAGGTGGAGAAGGTTGGACGTCAGACCCATCCCCTCCGCCAGCTGGACCCCGACCCTTCCACACTTGGCTCTTGCGGCGATTCCTGCGGTCTCTTCCCGTATCGCGGCAGTGGCTTCAGCCTGTGACTCACGAATCTTTCGCTTTCCATCGGCAGCGGCTGCAATTTTGTGTATGAAATCCGCATGAACAGGACCGCGGACCAGATCGTCGCTGCTTCGGAGGCTTCAAGCGAAGCCACCGTCCGGGCAGGCACGCACCCCACCTGGCGCGCGCGTGCCGCCAGGGTGCTCAATGCCTTTGGGGTTTTCATGGCCCTGGTGCTGTTCGTCACCATCTCGCTGGAAACGTTCTCGGGCCAGGTCTATGCGGAAGGGTCCGTGTATGCCCGCGTCCAGCTTTGGGTGTGCATCTACTTCCTTGCCGACATCGTGCTGTTCATGGTGGTGGTGCCCGAGCGGCGGCGCTACGTTTTCCGCAACCTGGCGCTGATCCTGCTCTCGATCCCCTACCTCAGCCTGGTCGATCTCCTGTCGCTGCAGCTCTCCGGCGAGGCGCGCTATCTGCTCCGGTTCCTGCCCATCATGCGGGGCGGCGCGGCGCTGGTCATGCTGGTGAAAATGGTTGTCAGCAACCGGATCACCGGCCTCTTCATCGCCTATCTGGTGAGCTTCTTCTCTCTGGTCTACTTCATCACCCTGGTCTTCTACGTCTTCGAGGGCGGTGTGAACCCCCTCGTGAAGGATTATTACGCGGTCCTTTGGTGGGCCTCCATGACGGTGACGACGGTAGGATCGAACATCGTGCCGGTGACCGCCATGGGCAAGGTGGCCGCCGCCGCGTTGGCGGCGGTCGGCATGACGGTCTTCCCCATTTTCACCGTCTATATCAGCTCGCTGGTGCAGCGCTGGAATCAGCGGCGCGTCTAGCCTCGATCCCTGCTGGTGGACCAATTGCAAATTATCCAGCGAGCGATCGGATATGATTGAAATTTCCGGCTTATATGTAAGTCAAGCGCCCTATTTCCCCTTCTCACCCTCATGATGAGACAGTAATTCTTTATAATGAAAGAGGGCCGTCTTCCTGGACGGGACAAGCGAGGGGAACATGCTGGTCGATCAAACACTGCTGCTCACGCAGTTCATGACGCTATTGGCTGTACTGGATCCGATCAGCCACACGACGCTTTTTCTCTCAGTGACGGATCAGCTCGACAAGGCAGGGCGGCGCAGGGTTGCGCTCATTGCAATTCCGCTGGCCTTTGCCGTGCTGGTGATCTTTGCGGTTGTCGGCCAGTTCATCCTGGAGGCCATGAACATATCGCTCATCTCCTTCCAGATCGCCGGCGGCATCATCATGTTCCTGTTCGCGCTCCTGATGGTGCTTGGCCAGACCACCAAGGGGTCTCCGGATGTCCACGCCGAAACGCCCGAGAGCCTGGCCGTCTATCCGGTTGCCGTTCCGATCATTGCAGGACCGGGCGCCATGCTGGCGATGGTGATTCTCACCGACAACAATCGCCTGAGCTTCGTCGAGCAGGTTGAAACCGTGGCGCTGCTCGGGGTGATCCTTCTGATGATGCTGGGCTTCTTCTTGGCGGGCGACATGGTCTCCCGGGTGATGGGCCGACATGGCGCAAGCGTCTTGCGCCGCGTGATGGGCATTTTGCTCGCCGCCCTGTCGATCAACCTTATTGCCGAGGCCATGGCGCAATGGCTTCGCTTGCCTCCCATCTGATCGGCTGGGGCAGCCTCGCGTCAATTTGAACCGCTCCGCACGCCGGCGCCGCAAGCGGGATTGCGTCCCGGCCGGCCTGCGCGCATTGGTTTTGCTCGTGCGGCGGCCACTTTTCGGCTAGGCTTTTCCTGATGGGTTGAACGGCGGCGGAGCCATCCGCCGTCGTGCCTTGTTTTGCCGCCCGGACGGCCCCAGATTGAGACATATGTTCGCCCGGCGCCGTTTTTGCGTAACCGCCGTCGTTGGTCTTGTTCTTTCGTTGATCTTGTTCTGGAGAGATGAATGGAGCTTGTAATCGGGCTCGTCACCCTTGCCGGACATATTGCTTTGCTTCTCTGGGGAACGCGCATGGTCCAGACCGGAATCCAGCGCGCGTTCGGGCCCGACCTGCGGTCTTTTCTCGGTCACGCGCTGAAGAACCGTCTGAAGGCCTTTGGTGCGGGTCTCTTCGTGACCGCCATCCTCCAGAGCAGCACGGCGACGGGCCTGATGGCGGCCGCCTTCACGGCGGGCGGGCTGGTGGAACTCACCCCCGCGCTTGCGGTGATGCTCGGCGCCAATGTCGGCAGCACGCTCATTGTCCAGGTCCTCTCCTTCAACATCGCGGCCGTGGCCCCGGTGCTGATCCTCATCGGCGTGTTGATGTTCCGGCAGATATCCAGCCAGCGGATTCACGACCTCGGGCGCGTCATGATCGGTCTCGGCTTCATGATCATGGCCCTGCATCAGCTGCTCGAGCTGCTGGAGCGCTATGAGAACTCGCCGGGCTTTTCCTGGCTGCTCTCGGGCCTCGCGGACGCCACCCTGTTCAACATTCTTCTCGCGGGCGTCCTCACCTGGGCGGCTCATTCCAGCGTTGCGGTCGTGCTGTTGATCATGTCGCTTGCCACGAAGGGTATGGTCGATCCGCAGCAGGCCTTCGCCATGGTGGTGGGAGCCAATCTTGGCACGGCCCTCAATCCGGTGCTGGAGAGCGACGTGGGCGACGACCTTGCCGGCAAGCGCCTGCCCGTCGGAAACCTGCTCACGCGCCTGGTGGGCGTTTTGGCGGTTACCCCATTTCTGGCCGAGATTGCCCGCCTCTTCTCCGACTATGGCATCGAGGAGGCGAGGGCGGTCGCCGACTTCCATACGGCGTTCAATCTGGTGCTGGCGATCGTCTTCCTGCCGGTGCTCGGCCCCTTTGCGCGGCTGCTGGAGCGTCTGCTGCCACAGCGGATTGACGAGAGCGACCCGACCCGCCCGCGCTATCTCGACCCGGCGGCGCGCGAGACGCCGGTCGTCGCCCTCGGCGCCGCAACGCGCGAGGCCCTTCGGCTGGTCGACGTTCTGGGCGAGATGATCGAGGGCGCCAAGGTTGGCATCGCCGGCACCGATCGCAAGGCCCTGTCCGACCTGCACCGCAAGGACAACGTGATCGACAGCCTCAACGCGGCGATCAAGTCCTATCTCACCTCCATCGACCCGGAGGAGCTGAGCCTAGCCGACAAGAAGCGGCTCAACGAGATCCTGCTCTTCTCGACCAACCTCGAGCATGCGGGCGACATCGTGGATCGCGGCCTGATCCCCCACCTGAACAAGCGGCTTCGCCGCGGGCTCAACTTCTCCAAGGAAGGCCAGAAGGAGCTCGAAGACCTGTTCGACCGGCTTCTGGCGAACCTGCAGATGGCAGGTTCTCTGCTGGTCACGCAGGATGAGCGTACGGCCCTGATGCTGGTGAAGGAAAAGGCCGAGTTCCGCAGGGCGGAGTTTGCCGCCATGCAGTCGCACTTCCGCCGTCTCCAGCAGGGCGACATGGACACTTCGGCCACCACGTCCCTGCACCTGGACGTGATCCGCGACCTCCGCCTCATCAATTCCTATCTGGTGGCCGCTGCCGCCCAGCCCATCCTCAACGTGCCGGGCGAGCTGGCGGAGGACCTCTCCGAGGCCGGGCAGGAACAGGCTCCCGCCGACGTGAAATGATGGCGCCGGCTTGCCGGACGCGGCTCACACCTCCGGCTGCCAGTCGGTCATCGTGAGCACGTTGCCCCCAAGCTGCGAGAAGGCCCGCTGCCGGCAGGAGAACACGATGATCTGCTGTTCCGGGGCATGCCGGTGGAGCGCGTCGAACATCTTCTCGATCCGGTCGTCGTCGGAATAGACCAGCGCGTCGTCGAGGATGACTGGCACGGGTCTGCCGTTGGCCGCCAGCATCCGCGCGAAGGCAAGCCGGGTGAGGATCGAAAGCTGCTCCTTCATGCCGCCGCTCAGCGCCTCCACCTGTTCTTCCTGGCCGTTCCGGCGCAGCGCCTGCGGCAGCAGCGTGTTCTCGTCGAATTCGATTGAAAAGTCCTGGAGCAACAGGCCGAGCAACGGCTTCAGCTCCCGGATCACCGGCTGCAGATAGAGGTCGCGTGCGGTGGAGCGCGATTGCATGAGCGCGTTGCGCAACCGTACCAGCACCTTGATCTCCCGCTCGAACCGCTCGGCGCGCGCATTGGCGAGGGCAAGCGCCTCCTGCGTCTCCCGCCAGGCTTCCTCCACTGCCTCGTCGGCGAGGCTGCTGATGCGCGAGTTGAGTGCCGCGAGTTTTTCCCTGAGCGTCGTGCGTTCGCCGTTTGCGGCCTCCAGCGCCGACTGGGCGCGCTTCAGAGCGGCTTCGGCAGAAGCGAAATCCGGCGCGCTGAGCCGCAGGCGCTCCACATTGGCCGATGCCCTTTCAAAAGCCTCCCTGCGCTCGACAAAGCTGGCCTCCAGCGCCCGTTCCCGCTCTTCGCGCTGCTCCACGGGGCCAAGCAGGCTCTCCACCTGCGCAAGTTCTGTCAGGATTGCCGTGCGGCGCCTTTCGATCTCCACCACCGTCTGGCTGGCGCCGTCCTGCTGCGGCTGCAGCTGCCGATAGCGGGCATAGGCCTCAGCAAGCTTCTTCGCCGCTTCCGTGGCCCGTGCGCGCGCGGCGTCAGGATCGCCCTCGACCTCCGGCACGCTGGCGCCCAGCGCCTCCCGCTGCGCGATCTCCGCGCGCAGCTTCGCGAGTCCCTCCGGCGCAAGATGCTTGAGCTGCAGTTCGAGCTGGCGGAGGTCGGAGCGGATCGACTGCGAGCGGGCCTCCCGGGCTTGCGCCTCGGCCAGATCGGCCACATTCGCCGACTGCAGCAGTTTCCGCCGCTCCTCTTCCTTGCGGTTGAGCTTGGTGTCTGCATCCGCCGAACGGTTGGAGCGAAGCACCAGCGTGCCCGCGCCCTCGATGTCCACCTCGAGAGTGTCCTCGAAACTGCGTTCCTCTCCGTGTTCGAGCCGCTTGCCGCCGACGGCGACGGAAATGATCGCCCCGTCGCGGTACTGCATCCGAACGGTGGGCAGGCTCGCCTCCTTGGCCGCCCGCAGGCCGGCGAGTTCCACTTCGAGGGTCCGAAGCTCGTCGACCAGCCCTTCCGGCAGGGTGATGGTATCCAGCTCGGCTGCAAGCGCCTCATGCTGCGCCCGGATGGCTTCCGCCTGCTGCAGGCGCTCCTTGAGCGCGGCCAGCTCCCGCGCGGCTTCACGCGCCTTCAGCGCAGCATCGAGCCGCTCCAGCAGCTCGCGCGCTTCACGCTCTTCCGCCTCTGTTGCCTGCGCTTCGGCGAGCGCCTGGTTCATCGCCTCCGCTGCCTGGTTACGCCGGTCCTGCGCGGCCTGCCGTTCCTTTTCGACCGCCGCGAGAGCTGCTGCGAGTTCGCCCGCCCGCTTCTTCGCCTCGCGAAAGGCCGTGAACGCGCCTTCGGCCGCTTCAAGCTGCGCCTGCGTCAGCTTGGCGTCGGACTCGGCCGCCTTCAGCGTCTGCTCATGAGCCCGCGCGGCCTGGAATGCCGTCGTGGCTTTCTCCACCGCCGAGCGGCGCGCGGCCTCTTCCTCGGGATCGTCCAGCACCGTGAGCCGCTTCTGCACCTGGACCCGCTGGTCGAGCTCCTGCCGCAGCTGGATTACCTTGGCGCGCAGATCCGCCTCCAACGCCGCGAGGCGGTCGCGTTCCTTTAGCGCCTCGTCATACGGGCCTCTCGGACGCTTCTGAGCCTCAGATATCAGCTCGTCTAGCTCCTTCGAGCACTCGGCAATGATGGCCGCCATGCGTCGCCCGCCGGTGATCGCCTCGACCTCGCCCTGCACAGAGGTGAGCAGCGTCTCGCGGATGCGCTTCTCGTCATCTTCCGACTTCTTGTCGCGCGGCTCGAGCCCTGTCACGCCCTGGCGCACCCAGAGCAGCCCGGCAGGTGCTGCATTTCCACTCTTCACGAGATCGGCGATGAAATTCTCGGCCTCATCCGCTTGCGCCACCAGCCGTCCTCGGTCGAGGTCGATCACCCTGGCCGTGCGGCCGCTCAGAAATCGCTTCGTGAGCCGGTAGCGGCCCTTGCCGGTGTCGATGTCCGCCTGCACCAGCGGGCTGCCGCCGCTGTAGGGCTGCAGGCTCTTGATGTCTTTCGAGGCGCTCGTGTGCGGCTGGAAGAACAGCGCCCGCAACGCCTCGAAGCTCGTTGACTTGCCGTGCTCGTTGGCCGCGCAGAAGACGTTCACGCCCTCGCGGATGTTCTCGAGGGCCACGCCCTTGCCGGCAAACTTCCGGACATTGTGCAGTCTGATGGCCGAGATCTTCATGAGCTTATCTTCTGGGCATAGGCGAACAGGCGAAGCAGCGCGTCCTTGGCGACCCTGCGGTCGTCCGCGGACAGTGTCTCGTTCTCGCTTTCGGCAAGCAGCGCGTCCGCTGCGATGCGCAGCGCTCCGTTACGGTCGATCAGGTCGAGGTCGGTGGCCTCGCACTCCGTTTCCAGCGCCTCGTCCTCCAGTTCGAGAAAGGCGAACTCGGGCGCGGCATGTTCGATGGCCGCCGCCAGCGCCGCCCGTTCTTCCGGATGGCAGCGGCCCCGGGCGAACAGCTTCATCAACGTCTGCCGCCGCTGCACGCCTTCCGGCAGCAGACTTTGCAGCAGGGCCACCGGATCGTCCTCGGCGAGCAGGTGCAGGTCGCAGATGCTCCACGAGAAGGTTCCGGTTTCGACCGGCGTCACGACGGGTTCCGCGCCCGCGGCAGGTATTGTCACCGCCAGCGCCCGCCCCGGCGCATTGTGCTTGAACTGGTCCGGTTCCGGCGTTCCGCTGTACCAGGTGCGGGGGTCAACGGACATTGTCCCGTGCCAGTCGCCGAGCGCCAGATAGTCGAGTCCCGCGCGCCGCGCCCGGTCAGGCGCGATGATGCCGGAGGCGTCGCCATCCTCGGAGAAGTCGAGAATGCCGCCGTGGGCAAGACAGATGCGGATGCTGCGCTCAGGCGTGGCGGCCTGGTCCACCCATTCGGTGAGGTCACGGCCCGGCCGCCGCGTCGTGCAGGGTGACGGCAGCAGGGTTGCGTCCGAGGAGAGGGCGATCGGTGCCGCCTCAGTTGCCAGGATCACGTTGTCCGGCGCCTCCGCCCTTAGCGCGTTCCAGAGCTCGGTGGCCTGCAGCGAATCGTGGTTGCCCGGCAGGATGATCCATTGCAGCGGCGCGTGCGAGGCCATTTCCGCCAATGTCTGGCGACGGATCTCGGGCGAGGGCGTCTCCGTGTCGAACGTGTCCCCCGCGAGCAGGATCACCCCGGCTTCATGCGCCCGCGCTGCTTCCGCCAGCCTGCGCAGCGCCATGTGCCGGGCCTCCCGCAGCCGCCCGCGCAGATCCTCGGGCATGTTGCCGAACCGCTTGCCCAGATGAAGGTCGCTCGAATGAATGAACCTGAACATGTGTCTGACGAACTTGCCCCTTTGAAGCCTGGGTGGTGACTGCCGGCGAAGCGGCCCGTGAGACCACTGCGTTACTACAGCCGTTCAGCCGGACGGGATCAAGGGTGCGCGTCTATTCTCCCCACACTCCAGCGAATGTGCCGCAGGACGGGTTCCGTCTCGCGTACGCTTTCCGTCGCGCTGGCGTTAGGGGAGCCCTGCCACAATGAAGAAGGGCAGTTCCGGCTGCCCGGAACTGCCCTCAAGTCACACAGTGTGAACGGGAGTTGGGCTCCCGTCCGGCAGGAGTGATCAGCGGAACTCGCGCACGTCCACGAAATGGCCGGCGATCGCGGCGGCAGCGGCCATTGCGGGCGACACGAGGTGCGTGCGGCCCTTGAAGCCCTGTCGGCCTTCGAAGTTGCGGTTCGAGGTGGAGGCGCAGCGCTCGCCCGGCTTCAGACGGTCGTCGTTCATGGCCAGGCACATGGAGCAGCCCGGCTCCCGCCACTCGAAACCGGCCTCGATGAAGATCTTGTCCAGGCCCTCTGCCTCGGCCTGCGCCTTCACGACGCCCGAGCCCGGCACGACCATCGCGTTGACGCGGTCGTGCACCTTCTTGCCCTGGATGACCTTGGCAGCTGCGCGCAGGTCTTCGATGCGGCCGTTGGTGCAGGAGCCGATGAACACGCGGTCGATCTCGATGTCCGTGATCTTCGTTCCGGGCGTCAGGCCCATGTACTCAAGCGCGCGCTTCTTCGACAGGCGCTTCGTCTCGTCCTCGATCATGTCGGGATCCGGCACGACGCCGGTGATCGAGACCACGTCCTCGGGCGACGAGCCCCAGGTGACCAGCGGCGGCAGGTTGCCGGCGTCCAGCTTCACGATGCGGTCGAAGTGCGCGCCCTCGTCGCTGTGCAGCGTCTCCCAGTAGGCGCGGGCCATGTCCCAGGCCTTGCCCTTCGGCGCGCGCGGACGGTCCTTGATGTACGCGAAGGTGGTCTCGTCCGGCGCGATCATGCCCGCGCGGGCGCCGCCTTCGATCGACATGTTGCAGATCGTCATGCGGCCCTCCATCGACAGCGAGCGGATGGCTTCGCCCGCATACTCGATCACGTGGCCGGTGCCGCCGGCCGTGCCGATCTCGCCGATGATGGCCAGGATGATGTCCTTGGCGGTCACGCCTTCCGGCAGCTTGCCGTCCACCTGCACCAGCATGTTCTTGGCGCGGCGCTGGATCAGCGTCTGGGTGGCCAGCACGTGCTCCACCTCCGAGGTGCCGATGCCGTGCGCCAGCGCGCCGAACGCGCCATGTGTCGAGGTGTGGCTGTCGCCGCACACGATCGTCATGCCCGGCAGCGTGAAGCCCTGCTCGGGGCCGACGATGTGAACGATGCCCTGACGGGTATCGGCTTCGTTGTAATACTCGATGCCAAACTCGGCAGCGTTGGCGGCCAGCGCCTCCACCTGGATGCGGCTCTCTTCGTTCTTGATGCCGAACTTGCGGTCAGGCGAGGTCGGCACGTTGTGGTCCACGACCGCCAGCGTCTTCTCGGGATGGCGCACCCGGCGGCCGGCCGCGCGAAGCCCCTCGAATGCCTGCGGGCTGGTCACCTCGTGCACAAGGTGGCGGTCGATGTAGAGCAGGCAGGTTCCATCCGGCTGCTCGTCAACCAGATGATCGTCGAAGACTTTGTCGTACAGCGTGCGCGGTTTGCTCATGGGTAGAATCCTGGAAAAAAGCCGAAAGCTGGGGCCCGAATGCGGAATGGAGACCGCTCAGGTAAGTCGGCTCAGCAGCGTGCCTGCGAGGCGTGCAAAAAACCGGCCCGGCAGGCGCTTCACGTCCTGCAGGACAAAATCCTTCGGTGCCGGTTTCACTGGGTTCAGCATGGGATGTGTATTAACAGCGTTTTCTCAGCGCTGCAATCCGAACGAACGTTTCGATCGGGCGAGTCGTCCCGAAATATTATTGCGCACGACAAGGCGCAAAGAAAAAGGGAGCCGAAGCTCCCTTTCCGAGAAACATCCCTTTGTTTGTTCTTATTCGCCGTTGGCCTCGGCAGCAGCCTTCTCGGCGGCGAGCGCCTGGGCGGCGGCGATCTTTTCGGCTTCGACGCGGGCCTTCTCTTCGGCTGCAGCGAGGCGCACGGCCTCGTTCAGCTTACGCGAACGCGCATTGGTGTTCTCGACGATGCGCGCGGATTTGCCGCGACGGTCGCGCAGGTAGTAGAGCTTGGCGCGGCGGACCTTACCGCGGCGGACAACCTCGACACCTTCGATCAGCGGGGAGTAGACCGGGAAAACGCGCTCGACGCCCTCGCCGTAGGAGATCTTGCGGACCGTGAAGCTCTCGTTCAGTCCACCGCCGGAACGGGCGATGCAGACGCCCTCGAACGCCTGAACGCGGGTACGCGAACCTTCGACGACGCGAACGAGAACGCGGACGGTGTCACCCGGCGAGAATTCGGGAAGGGTGCGCTTGGCGGCGATCTTGGCGGCCTGCTCGGCCTCCAGCTGACGGATAAGGTCCATCGTACAATCCTCTTTCGTTCTTGGGAACGTCAGAGCGCCCATCTCACCGGCAGTTCGGGACCGCCTCGGGAGTGTGTCCGTTAGGAGCCACAGGGGCGAATTTACGTTCGTGGTTTAATGAGGAGCCATGAACCCATGGCAGCCTTGGGCGAGCCACATACACCACTCGCCCGACGGAATCAACCGATCTTCCGCTCCGAAACGTCAGGAATTGCGCCCGATGCGGCCGAGATGCGTGTCGGCAAAGCTAGTTTCGTGCTTGAGCCCGTAGCCCATGACGCGGTCGGCTGCGATGTGTGCGGCGAGAATCAGTCCGACCGACACGGCAAGCTCGCTCTCCAGCCACCAGCCGGCCAGCAATACCGCCACCGCGGTGATCCATGTATGGGCGGCGTTGTAGCACCATGCACCCGGGCGCGGCCCGGCAAGGTAGCCGAGCATTGCAAGATCCGGCGCCAGGATCAGCACGGCAAACAGCCACCAGTTCCCGGACAGCTGATGATAGGCAACGAGCGCCAGGATCAGCAGCGCCGCGTTTTCAAGTTTAAGGAAAAGCTTCATGGTCCTGCCGGAGTGAGAGGAGTGTTTGCCGGCATTTCGTGCCAGGGCGGAAGTCTGGCATCACGTAGCCGCAGTCGGCCCGCTGGTCAACGAACTGGATCAAGCCATCTGGCTCCATACGCGGGCCTTCCGCCTTCTGCCCGAGGCTGAACGCGATGGCAGGGGATGCCGCCGGCGCTCTGGCCGGAATGACCGACGCGGGCAGAACCTATTCGCTGACCTCGATGGACCCTGTGCCGAAGAACAGTCCGTCATGCCCGTCGACGGTGAAGGTGAACGCGTCGGCGCGGGTGAGGCTCAGAATGGTTTCCCCCGTGCTGTCCAGAAGTTCCAGCTTGCCGTCCTCCCGCCGCCAGCTGCTCCAGTCCTTGCCCTTCCATGGATCGGCGCAGTCACCCACCTGATCCAGCGGCCCGGAGTCCGCTCCGCCCGCCTCGATGTAGAAACCGCAAGCCTCGGCGTTGTTGTACCCGCTAAGGGCGAAAGTGCCGTCCATCAGTTCGTCAAGCTCCGGCTCCGGGAACCCGCCGCGATCGAACGAGATCATCCGCCCGTCCTCAAATTCGCCCGAGTAGCTTTCCGCCGTCTGCGGCGCAAGCGTGAGAACGGCCTGCCGCCCGGCGTCAGCCAGGACGAGTGCGTTATCGTCGCGAACGGTCCAGGCGAACGCCTCCTGCAGCGGAAACTGGCGCAGGCAGGTGGCGGAAATCTCCAGCGCGGCGCCTCCGATCGTACCTTCATCCCCCAGCGTGATGAGGCAGTAGGGATCACCCTCCGACACGCCCGACAGCGTCCATTCGCCTGCGAAGGGCGTTGCCCAATCGACCGGCTCGGCTTGCGCCGGAGCGGCAAGCATGGTCCCCGTCAGAAAAAAGCCCGGACCTGCGGGATCGAGCAGCGCGAGTGCGAGAAGCGCCTTGCGCCGGAAAACTGCAGCGTTCATTCCTGAACCTCCCTGGGTATGACTGTCGCTGCAATCCGGTTTCCGTGCCGCAATGAAGCGATTAGCCAGCTTACGAATCCCATCATCTCTTCGGATGATGCGCAAATAAATTCGGCTGTGCGCGCGCTGTCAGCCCGGGCGCCTAGATGCCTGTCGCTCGCGGCATGGCCTAGCCCCGCGACCGGACATAGGCTTCCCAGAGATCCGGACGCCGGTCCCGCGTGAGCGCCTCGGATTTCTCGCGCCGCCACTCGGCGATCTTCTTGTGATTGCCGGAAACAAGCACCTCGGGAATGGGAATGCCCTCGAACACGGCGGGCCGCGTGTAATGCGGATGCTCGAGCAGGCCGTTCTCGAAACTCTCTTCCGTGCCGGAATGCTCGTTTCCCATCACGCCCGGCAGGAGACGCACCACCGCATCCAGTAGCACCATTGCCGCGATCTCGCCACCGGAGAGGATGTAATCCCCGATTGAGACTTCCTCGAGCCCGCGCGTGTCGATCACCCGCTGGTCGACGCCCTCGAAGCGTCCGCACAGGATGATCGCCCCCGGTCCTTCGGCAAGCTCCCGCACCCGGGCTTGCGTGAGCGGCCTGCCGCGAGGGCTCATCAGCAGCCTGGGTCTAGGGTCGTCCGCGGGCGCGGTGCTGTCGAGGGCGCGCGCAAGTACGTCCGGCCGCATCACCATGCCGGCTCCGCCGCCGGCCGGCGTGTCGTCCACGCTGCGGTGCTTGTCGAGTGCGAAGTCGCGGATCTGCACCGTCTCCAGCGCCCAGGTTCCTTCGTTGAGAGCGCGGCCCGAAAGCGAGTGCCCGAGCGGTCCCGGAAACATGTCCGGGTAGAGCGTGAGGATTGTCGCGCGGAAGCTCATTCTGCCTCGCCCTGCAAAATGTCCTGGTCCTGGCCAGCAGGAGCATCCTCGTCCTTGTCCAGCAATCCGGCCATCTCGCGGTTTACCGTAACCATACCGTTGGTGATGCTCACCGTCGGCACGGCCGGCTTCGTGAAGGGAACCATCACGGACTTGCCGCCGCGTGGCCGGATCTCGAGCATGTCGCCGGCGCCGAAATTGTGCACCGCAGTGATGCGCCCGATCTCTTCGCCCGTCTCGTCGACGGCCCGCAGGCCGATGAGATCGGCGTGGTAGAACTCCTCTTCTTCGAGGTCGTCCGGCAGCGCCGACCGTTCGACGAACAGGCCCTTGCCGTTGAGCCGTTCGGCGGCCGTGCGGTCCGTGATTTCCTCGAACTGCACGATGACGACGGACTTGGCGGGCCGGATGGTGCGCACCGTAAGCGTCAGGCCGTCTTCTGTCGTGAGGGGGCCGTAGTCGCCGAGCGCCAGCGGGTCTTCCGTGAAGGTCTTCACGCGGACTTCGCCCCGGATGCCGTGTGGGGCGCCGACGGTGCCGAGCTGTACGGGTTGCTTGAGTGCTGCCATGCCGAATGATCGCTGTTGCAGATTGAGCCGGTGATGCGGCCCTCTTTATGCAATTTGGGAGGCGGAGGAAACCGGATTCACGACGGACACGCAGCAGAGGGACCGCCCCTATGGCTGTTACGAAGCTCCGGGCGCGACCGGACTGCGGCCGGAGCCCGTTCGTTCCCAGCTCTCACGTTGTCGACGTGGATCAGGCCGAGAGCTTGGCGACGACTGCGTCGATGCGGGTGGCAAGTTCCTCCAGGGAGGAGCTGACGGCGGCGTCCATCTTGTCGGCACGCAGCAGGGCCTCGTCGCGCGTCTTGCGCAGGCTGGCAATTTCCGCCTCCATGCCGCGCACCCGCTTCTGAAGTTCCACGAGTTCGTCCAGCACCATGATGCCGGCCATCACCGTGATGCGCTGGTCGCCGATTTCGCCGAAGGACTCCTTGAGGTGAGTGACGTATCGGTCGAAGCGCTGCGCGAGGTCGATCAGGTGCTCTTCCTGACCCTCGTTGCAGGCCATGCGATAGACCTTGCCGTCAATGGTGACCGACACTTGCGCCATGGTTGTCTGGCTCCCCTCAACGGTCGAGAACGGCGCGGATCGTCTCCATGGCTGTCACCAGCCGGCGGGAGACTTCCCGGTTCACTTCAGCCAGTCGCTCGGCCCTGGCTTCGGCCTTGTCTATTTCCTGCGCGAGGCGCGAGCGGTCCGCGTTCAGCCGCTGGATTTCGGCGTCCGCTTCAGCGTAGTCGTGTTCCTTCTCGAGCCTGCTGTCGACCGTCGCTTCCAGCCGTTCGATGCTCTTGCTCAGGCGTTCGAGCGCTTCTCTGAGAGTGGTATCGCTGGCCATCGTCGTCCAATCCAAGCCCGCCGCAGGAGAATCACGCCGGAATCATAAAGCTTTACGCGCTAAACACTAAGCGGTGAGTGAAGACGGCGTCAATTCCGGCACGCCGTCGTTCTTGTGTGCCGGACATTGGGCTAGCATCACCGCTTACACTCATAACATGAATTTTTGTGAATGGTTGTTAAGTGATCGGAGCCATGCGGCGGGCTGAAATCTTTCTTCCACTTCTCCACATCTTGTTTGTTTGAGTAGATGCGGCCTTCTGTCCGCGCATCGCCGTGTAATTGATTAGAACGATTAGATACGCTGAAAATCGCCAAAAGATGATCGGAACAATTGCCGTCCTGCCGGCTTGAAGACTGTGTCGCCGGGAACAATGCGTGTCGCGAGCAGGCCGAAATCGACTTTTTGCAGGCGTTTGAGGCTGTTAGGCGCGACACCCCGTTTATTGACTCACGCCACGCACCTGCTATGTGTCCGCAAGTTTTGTGCCCATGTGCTCTGGTGCATGGGTAGTGCCTGAATACTCCCGGCAGCGATCAGCGAGCAGATATGACGTCACGCGAAAAACACGACCGGATGGCGAATGCAATTCGCTTCTTATCAATGGATGCAGTGGAGAAGGCCAATTCCGGCCATCCCGGCCTTCCGATGGGAGCGGCGGACATTGCCACTGTGCTTTTCACCCGCTTCATGAAGCATGACCCGCAGAACCCGAAGTGGCCGGATCGTGACCGCTTCATCCTGTCGGCTGGTCACGGCTCCATGCTCCTCTACTCGCTGCTCTATCTGCTCGGGTACGAGGACATCACGATCGACGAGATCAAGAACTTCCGCCAGCTCGGCGCCCGCACGGCGGGTCACCCGGAATACGGTCATGCCGCCGGCATCGAGACGACCACGGGACCGCTCGGCCAGGGCATTGCCAATGGCGTGGGCATGGCGATGGCGGAGCGCCTCCTTCGTTCCCGCTTCGGCGAAGATCTCGTCAACCATTACACCTATGTGCTGGCCGGCGACGGCTGCCTGATGGAGGGTATCAGCCAGGAAGCCATCTCCCTTGCCGGTCACCTGAAGCTGAACAAGCTCATCGTTCTCTTCGACGACAACAACATTTCCATCGACGGCCCGGTCTCGCTGGCTGACTCCACGGACCAGTGCGCCCGCTTTGCCGCGTCCGGCTGGAACACTATGCGCGCCGACGGCCACGATCCCGAGGCGATTGCCGCGGCGATCGAGGCTGCCCGCAACTCCGACCGCCCGACGCTCATCGCCTTCCGCACGACCATCGGTTTCGGCGCACCGAACAAGGCCGGCACCAACAAGGTCCACGGTTCGCCGCTCGGCGCCGAGGAGATCAAGGCGGCCCGCCAGGCCCTAGGCTGGACGGCCGAGCCGTTCGAGGTTCCGTCTGACATCCTGGACGAGTGGCGTCTTGCCGGCCTTCGTTCGGCCAAAGAGCGCACCGCCTGGGAAAAGCGCCTTGCCGCCGCCGACGCCGAGACCCGCGCCGAGTTCGAGCGCCGCATGCGGGGCGACCTGCCGGAGGCTTTCGACTCCGCCATCGTGGACTACAAGCGCAAGTTGGCAGAGAACCCGCCCGCCGTTGCCACCCGCAATGCGTCGGAGATGGCGCTGGAGGTCATCAACGACATCGTTCCGGAAATGGTTGGCGGCTCCGCCGACCTCACCGGCTCGAACAACACGAAAACCAGCCAGACCAAGCCCGTCACGCCTGACGATTTCTCGGGCCGCTACATCCACTACGGCATTCGCGAACACGCGATGGCTGCGGCGATGAACGGCATGGCCTTGCACGGTGGCATCATCCCCTACGGCGGCACCTTCCTGTGCTTCTCGGATTATGCCCGTCCGTCCATGCGCCTCGCCTCGCTCATGGGCATCCGCTCGATCTTCGTCATGACCCATGACTCCATCGGTCTCGGCGAGGACGGCCCGACGCATCAGCCCGTGGAGCATCTGGCTTCGCTGCGCGCCATCCCGAACCACTACGTCTTCCGTCCTGCCGACGCCGTCGAAACGGCCGAGTGTTGGCAGATCGCCGTCGAATCGCGGACGACGCCCTCCACGCTGGCGCTCACACGCCAGAAGCTGGCGCCCGTCCGTCTCGAGTTCGAGGAGGACAACCTGTCTGCCCGTGGCGCTTACGAGCTGCGCCCGGCAAGCGACGAGGCGAAGGTCACGATCTTCGCCACGGGTTCCGAGGTCGAGATCGCCGTCAAGGCCCGGGACATGCTGGAGGAGCGCGGGATCCCGACCCGTGTCGTGTCCGTCCCCTGCTTCGAGCTGTTCGAGGAGCAGCCTGAGGAGTATCGCAAGGCCATCCTGGGCAATGCGCCCGTGCGCGTCGCCATCGAGGCCGGCATCCGCCAGGGCTGGGACAGCTTCATCGGTACCGACGGTATCTTCATCGGCATGAAGGGCTTTGGCGCCAGTGCGCCGGCGCCGGAGCTCTACAAGCACTTCGGCATCACGGCCGAAGCTGTGGTGTCCGCCGTGGAAGGCCGTCTCGCCGCAAAGTGAGTTCTGTCCCCGGACGCTTCCGGCGCCCGGGGATTTTCATTGCAGGATTTCAAGATGCCCCGCCGGTCAGCGGGGCTGAAGCTCGCCGGAGGTAGTTCATGACCGTCAAAGTAGCCATCAACGGATTTGGCCGCATTGGCCGCAACGTGGTCCGCGCGATCCATGAGTCGGGCCGCAAGGACATTGAAGTCGTCGCCATCAACGATCTTGGTCCGGTCGAGACCAACGCGCATCTGCTGCGCTACGACAGCGTCCATGGCCGTTTCCCGGGCGAGGTGGCCGTCGAGGGCGACACCATCCGCATCGGCTCCAACGCCTTCAAGGTCTTCGCCGAGCGTGATCCGTCCAAGCTGCCTTGGGGCGACCTCGGTGTGGATGTCGTGATGGAGTGCACGGGCATCTTCACCTCCAAGGAGAAGGCCTCCGCGCATCTGCAGGGGGGCGCCAAGCGCGTTCTCGTGTCCGCTCCGGCCGACAACGCCGACCTGACGGTGGTCTACGGCGTGAACCATGACAAGATCACGAAGGACCACATCGTCCTCTCCAACGCGTCCTGCACCACCAACTGCCTTGCGCCGGTCGCCAAGGTCCTGCACGAGGCCTTCGGCATCGTCCGCGGCTTCATGACCACGATCCACTCCTATACCGGTGACCAGCCGACGCTGGACACGATGCACAAGGACCTGTATCGCGCCCGCGCTGCCGCGATGTCGATGATCCCGACCTCGACCGGTGCCGCCCGTGCCGTCGGGCTCGTGCTGCCGGAGCTGAAGGGCAAGCTGGACGGCGTTGCCATCCGCGTGCCGACCCCGAACGTCTCTGTCGTCGACTTCAAGTTCGTGCCGGCGCGCAAGGTCACGGCCGAAGAGGTCAACAACGCGATCATCGCCGCGGCTGAAGGCCCGCTGAAGGGCATTCTCGGCTACATCAAGGAGCCGCTCGTTTCCATCGACATGAACCACAACCCGGCTTCCTCGACATTCGCTCTGGATCAGACCAAGATCATCGAGGGCGAGCTGGTCCGCGTCATGTCCTGGTACGACAACGAGTGGGGGTTCTCCAACCGTATGTCTGACGTCGCGGTCGCCATCGGCAAGACCCTCTGAAAGTCGTAGGACTACCACCAATTCGGAAAGCGTCCGGCCCATGGCCGGGCGCTTTTTTGGTATTATTGATAAGGTCTTCCCAAATATTTGAAAAATAAATCGATTTGTATGCGGACAGGGGCGTTTCGCCGCCTTGTGAACTCTGCTTCCCTCTGTATGTTTTCGCGTTCAGCAGCAAAATTCAGTGAGGCAGTGAGCGATGGCCGGTTTTCAGACTCTGGACGATCTCAAGGATATCGCAGGCAAGCGCGTACTTCTTCGCGTGGACCTCAACGTCCCCGTGAAGGATGGTGCAGTGTCCGACACGACGCGTATCGAACGCGTGGTGCCGACCATTCGTGAGCTGGCGGACAAGGGGGCGAAGGTCATTCTGCTAGCCCATTTCGGCCGCCCGAAGGGCAAGGTTGTCCCCGAGGATTCCCTGAAGCCGGTGGCCGGCGCCGTCGAAACCGTCCTGGGCCGTCCGGTGGCCTTCGCGGAAGACTGCATCGGCGATGTGGCGGCAGGTGCTGTCGCTGCCATGAAGAACGGCGATGTGCTGCTTCTGGAGAACACCCGTTTCCATGCGGGCGAGGAGAAGAACGATCCCGAGTTCACCAAGGCGCTCGCCGCCACCGGCGACGTCTATGTGAACGACGCCTTCTCGGCGGCGCACCGCGCCCATGCCTCGACCGAGGGCCTTGCCCATCTCCTTCCCGCCTATGCCGGCCGTACCATGCAGGCCGAGCTCGAGGCGCTCGAGAAGGGCCTCGGCAACCCGGATCGTCCGGTCGTGGCCATTGTCGGCGGCGCCAAGGTATCCACCAAGATCGACCTTCTGCAGAATCTCGTCCGCAAGGTGGATGCACTGGTGATCGGCGGTGGCATGGCCAACACCTTCCTGGCCGCCCAGGGCATCGAGGTTGGCAAGTCTCTGTGTGAGCACGACCTTGCCGACACCGCCCGCGAGATCCTGAAGGCCGCCGCGGAGGCCGGTTGCTCGGTCGTTCTGCCGGTCGATGCGGTCGTGGCGAAGGAGTTCAAGGCCGATGCCGAGAATGAGGTGGTGGACGTGAAGTCCGTCCCGGCCGACACGATGATCCTCGACGCCGGCCCCGCCAGTGTGGAGAATGTAAAGGCCTGGCTCGACAAGGCCAGGACCCTCGTCTGGAACGGCCCGCTCGGCGCCTTCGAGCTCACCCCGTTCGACCGCGCGACGGTCGCTGCGGCGAAGCACGCGGCGGAGCTTACCTCTGCGGGCAAGCTCGTGTCCGTGGCCGGCGGCGGCGACACGGTGGCGGCACTCAACCATGCCGGCGTCGCCGAAAAGTTCACCTATGTCTCGACCGCAGGAGGTGCTTTCCTCGAGTGGATGGAGGGCAAGATCCTGCCCGGCGTTGCGGCACTATCAAAGTAAACCCAGCTATATCGATTTAAGAAGGAAACCCTTCATTCCGTTTGTCTTTGACGTCTGTTAGAGCAGGTCCGGAACAACAAGTCGAAACCGGTTTCCGTCCGGAACTGCGAGAGAAAAGAAAACAAGACCCAGGACCCCGGTCCCTGCCGGCCCGGGGCACTCTGGGCAGGAACGAGAGAGAGAGATAGGAGACGCGAGAAGATGAGCGAACGTCTTGAGGACATTGCAGCCCGGATGGTGGCCGCAGGCAAAGGCATCCTGGCTGCGGACGAAAGCAGCGGCACCATCAAGAAGCGCTTCGACAGCATCGGCGTGGAGTCCACGGCGGATACCCGCCGCGACTACCGCGAGATGCTGTTCCGCTCCGACGCCATGAAGGACTACGTGTCGGGCGTCATTCTCTATGACGAGACCATCCGTCAGAACGCCAAGGACGGCACGCCGCTGGTCAAGCTGATCGCGGACGCGGGCGCCGTCCCCGGCATCAAGGTGGACACGGGCGCCAAGCCGCTCGCCGGCTTCCCGGGAGAGACCATCACCGAGGGTCTCGACGGCCTGCGCGAGCGTCTTGCCGAGTACTACCAGCTCGGCGCCCGCTTCGCGAAGTGGCGCGCCGTGATCGCCGTTTCGGACGTTCTGCCGACGACAACCGCCGTCCGCCAGAACGCCCAGGCGCTCGCCCGCTATGCGGCCCTCTGCCAGGAAGCCGGCATCGTGCCGATCGTCGAGCCGGAAGTGCTGATGGACGGCCAGCCGGGCGATCACTCCATCGACCGTTGCTACGAGGTGACCGAGTTCGTGCTCAAGACCGTGTTCAACGAGCTCTATGAAGCGCGTGTCCGTCTCGAGGGCATGGTGCTGAAGCCGAACATGGTCATCGACGGCAAGAACGCCCGCAAGGCTTCCCGCGAGGAAGTGGCCGAGAAGACCGTCCGCTGCCTCAAGGCCACCGTCCCGGCGGCTGTCGCCGGCATCGCCTTCCTGTCCGGCGGCCAGTCCGACGAGGAGGCGACCGCGCACCTGTCGCTGATGAACGAGCTGCACAAGCCGGTGTGGCCGCTCACCTTCTCCTATGGCCGCGCGCTGCAGGCTGCTGCGCTCAAGGCCTGGGGCGGCAAGGCGGAGAACGTCGCCGCCGGTCAGGCTGCCTTCGCGCATCGCGCCCGCATGAACGGCCTGGCCGCCCTCGGCCAGTGGAAGCCGGAGCTGGAGAAGGCTGCCGCGTAACCGGCTTGCACGCCTGACTTTTGAGGGGCGTGCGAGTCATCGCGCGCCCCTTTTTGTTGGAGAACCTGATCGGCGCATTTCGATGCGCTTGCACAAGCGGTTCAAGGAACCGCTGGAACAACCGGGGTGGTGCCTGCAGGAATGGGGGCAGCACCCCGTCGGCCAGAACCGTCATGGAGGATGGACAAGGTTCTGGAATGCAGCCGGGCAAGCTCAGCCGTGGCTGAGCATGACAGTAAGGCCAATGGCTGCGAGCGCCACGACCGCCAGCTTCCAGAAGTCGCTGCGTCTCTTAAGACCAGGCAGACCCAGCGGGCGGATGATGTGCAGGATCATCAGGGCGATGATCAGGTAGGAGAGCAACTTTGTCGCCATGCGGGTTTCTCTGCCAGTTCTGACTTGATTCTCTTTGGGCTAATTTGCTCTCATGTCCTTGCGGGAAGTACAATGTCAGTAATGGCCCCGCCTCTGGTAAAAAAACGCCGCCCCCTGAAGAGGCGGTTTGTCGGGAGGTTGTTTTATGGCATCACGCTATCACGACACATATCGCGACTGGAAAAACGACCCGGAGGGCTTCTGGGCGCGCGCGGCGCAGGATCTCCACTGGTTCACTCCGTTCACGAAGGTATTTGATCCGGAGCAGGGCGTTTACGGTCGCTGGTTTGTCGGTGGCGAATGCAACACGTGCTACAACGCCGTTGACCGCCATGTCGAAAGCGGGCGGGCCGACCAGCTTGCGCTCATCTATGACAGCCCTATCACCGGCAGGCAGAAGTCCTTCACCTACGCCGAGATGAAGTCGGAAGTTGAGGCGCTGGCCGCTGTGCTGCGCCAGCAGGGCGTGGAGAAGGGTGACCGCGTTGTCATCTACATGCCGATGGTGCCGGAGGCGGTCTTTGCCATGCTGGCCTGCGCCCGCCTGGGCGCGGTACACTCCGTCGTGTTCGGCGGTTTCGCGGCGCCGGAGCTGGCGGTACGCATCAACGATGCCAAGGCCAAGGTGATCGTGTCAGCCTCCTGCGGTGTCGAGCCGGGCCGTGTTGTCGACTACAAGTCTCTGCTCGACAAGGCCATCGAACTGTCGGACCACAAGCCCTCGAGCTGCATAATTCTCCAGCGTGACCAGCAGCCCTGCGAGCTTACGCCTGGCCGCGACATCGACATGCGTGAGGCCATGCAAAAGGCCCGCGGCTCGTCGGTGCCCTGCGTGCCGGTCGCCGCGACCGACCCGCTCTACATCCTCTACACCTCCGGCACGACCGGAAAACCCAAGGGGGTCGTGCGCGACAACGGCGGCCACATGGTCATGCTCAAGTGGACCATGGAGAACGAGTACGGCATCAAGCCGGGCGAGGTCTTCTGGGCGGCTTCCGACGTGGGCTGGGTTGTCGGCCATTCCTACATCGTCTATGCCCCGCTTCTGCACGGCTGCACCACCATTCTCTTCGAGGGCAAGCCGGTCGGAACGCCAGATGCCGGCGTGTTCTGGCGCGTGATCGAACAGCACAAGGTGGCGGCCCTCTTCACCGCTCCGACCGCCTTCCGCGCCATCCGCACCGCGGATCCGGACGGCAAGTTCATCAGCGAGCGCGACCTTTCCAGCCTGCGTACACTGTTCCTCGCGGGCGAGCGCGCTGACCCCGAGACAGTCCGGTGGGCCGAGCGCCAGTTGAAGGTTCCGGTCATCGACCACTGGTGGCAGACGGAGACGGGCGCCCCCATCAGCCACAATCCGGTTGGTCTTGGTATGCTGCCGGTCAAGTATGGCTCGCCCGGAGTTCCAATGCCCGGCTATGACGTGCAGATTCTGGACGACGAGGGCCACCAGGCCGCGCCCGGCACCCTGGGCAATGTCGTCATCCGGCTGCCCATGCCGCCCGGCGCTCTGCCGACCCTCTGGAATGCGGAGCAGCGTTTCCGGGACTCCTACCTCAGCGAGTTCAAGGGCTACTACAAGACGGCCGACGCCGGCTACATCGACGAGGACGGTTTTCTCTTCATCATGGCCCGCACGGATGACATCATCAACGTCGCTGGCCATCGCCTGTCCACCGGCGGCATGGAGGAAGTGGTTGCCGAGCATCCCGACGTCGCCGAATGCGCCGTCGTTGGCATCGCCGACGAGCTGAAGGGCCAGATCCCCTGCGGCTTCGTGGTCCTGCGCTCCGGCATCGAGCGCGACGTTTCGGAGCTCGAGCAGGAGCTTGTGAAGATGGTCCGCGAGCGTATCGGTCCGGTCGCCGCCTTCAAGAAGGTGGTGCCCGTGAAGCGCCTGCCGAAGACCCGTTCCGGCAAGATCCTCCGCTCGACCATGCAGAAGATTGCCGATGGCCTGGAGTGGACCATGCCGTCCACCATCGACGACCCGGCCATCCTGTCGGAGATCGAGGAGGCGCTCCGCAAGCACTGAAGCCGCGACCGGGGGCGCTTTTTCCGCCCCTGCCACGCAAGATGGACATGCCATGCAGGCGGGGAACAGAGATCCCCGCCTGATTTATTGCGGGGAACGTGCAAGTTGACCCGCGACGCCGTCGAAAATCGAACCGTTAGAGAAAACCCGCTGGAGCGGGAAGCGTTTCTGCAATAGTTTGACGCGCCTCAGGTTGGAAAAGGCCGTCCATTTCGGTTCTTGTTCCATGAAACCGGACCGGTGCGGGTTTATTGTTGAGGTACAGGTCTGCTGACACAACGCTGTCAGGAGCCTTTGTGCAGATTGTGGCGCCCCAAAACCGGCGATTCTCATCTTTCCGTCTGATCGATGTCGGATTCGGTGAGGTATCGGCGTCTTGATGACAATGCAGTCGGAACGGGGGGAGGGCACTCGTTCTGGCGGCTCGTGCGAAGGATTGCAGGGAATCGTGCAATGAGGCGAGCGGATCGACTGTTTCAGATTGTGCAGCACTTGCGAGGTGGACGTCTGGTGACGGCACGCATGCTGTCGGAACGGCTGGAGGTTTCCAACCGGACCATTTACCGGGACATCGCGGATCTGCAGAAGACCGGTGTCCCCATCGATGGCGAGGCCGGCGTCGGATACCTGATGCGGGATGGCTTCGAGCTCCCGCCGCTCATGTTCACCCGGGACGAGATCGTGGCCCTGGTCGCCGGAGCGCGCATGGTCCGCGCCTTTGGCGGCGCCGCCATGGCGCGCGCGGCGGAGGAGGCGCTGGTGAAGATCCGCGCCGTGGTGCCGGAGAGCGAACGCGATCGCATCTCCCGTACCCAGATCCACACCCCGCACTGGGTGATCAGCGACGGCGAGCGGCAGATGATCGACGTCATCGAGCGCGCGGTGGATGACCGGCGCGTGCTCGAGCTCCACTACCGTGACGAGGAAGACAGCCGCACCCGCCGCGAGGTGCGTCCGCTCGGGCTCTGGTTCTGGGGCAAGGTCTGGACGCTGGTGGCGTGGTGCGAGCTTCGCGATGACTTCCGTACCTTCCGGCTCGACCGGATCGCCGAGCTGCGCGAGACGGGCAGGACCTTCCGCCCCGAACGCGGCAAGCAGCTTTCGGACTTCTACCGATCCATGGAAAAGCGGGAAGGCAACGGATTTGGCAAGGAAAGCCGCCCGGCGCTGGTTGCCGGTTCATTCGTTGGCCGCCCCGAGAGTTACCCGCGGCGGGATGAGATCAGGGTCCGCCGGGTTTCCGGCAGGTCGCGGTGACGCGGCTCCCCTGAAGACCGGTTAGCCCCTCAGAAGGCGTTTGGCGTCTCCGCAAAGACAGGAGTCTGATCGCCGAGGGGAGAACGAAAAGCGCGGTTCCGGGAGGAGGAATGGTTTCCGGCCCGGAACCGTGAGAGATGGGTTCAGCGCCCGCCGTCGATGTCGCGTCCCATCAGCGCGATGGCCTGCTGGTAGACGCTGGCGGCGTTCCAGCCCTGGATGGCTGCGAAATTCGGCTCGCCCATCTGGTACCCGGCACCCGGCCGCCAGCCGTGGGCGCGCAGGAAATTCGCCGTCGAGGCGAGGGCGTCTGCCACGGAATGAATCAGGTCGATCTTGCCGTCACCGTCTTCGTCGACGCCATACTTCAGCACGCTGCCCGGTAGGAACTGCGTCTGGCCAATCTCGCCGTGGGCGGCACCCCGGTCCTGCGGGGAGAGAATGCCGCGGTCGATCAGCTCCAGGGCGGCGTAGAGATGGCCGGTGAAGAATTCCGACCGGCGGCAGTCATAGGCCAGCGTGGCAACCGCCGAGATGATGTTCTGGTCGCCCATGAACCTGCCGAAGCCGGTTTCCATGCCCCAGATGGCGATCAGCGGGCCTGCCGGCACGCCATACTTGCGTTCGATCCTGTCGAACAGCGCCGCGCGCTGCGCCTTGTGCTTCTTGCCCTGGGAGACGATGGCTGCCGAGCCGCGCTTCTGCATGAACTCCTTCAGCGACAGCTTGAAACTTTTCTGGCCCCGGTCGGCGGCAATGGTCTTGTGCGCGTAGGTCGTGCCTGCAAGGGCGTTGAGAGCGCGGGGACCGACGCCGCGGGCTTGAGCCTCCTGGGCAAAGGCGACCTTCCACCGCTCGAAGCCGCTCGTGTCATTTCCGCATGTCGCTGCGTGCGCCGCCCCGGCCAATGTCAGGCCCGAGAAAAGAAAAGCCAGGAGAAAGCGTGCCTTGCCGCCCATCTTCATGCCGCACTCCGTAATACGCGTGGTTAAGGGCAGTCCGCCCGAATTTGAGTCAGGAGTCAATAATTCATAGCCGGGGACGAATTAACGACGCCTTAGCTTGCGGCGGGACTAAGCCGTAGGACAATGGAAATATAATGGCAGCATGCGTGGGAGGCATTGTCGCGGGGTCTTCCGTCCGCGAACTGCGGGCTGCCCTGTAGCCCTGACTGAATCCGTCCGCGCGAGTGCTGGAGGCTTGACACTCCCGACCTTTTCCTGTTTACAGGCTCGACTTTTTCGCGACGAGTTCAGACTCCGAGCAGCCGACCGGGACGAGATCCCGGAGGTCAACACCCGGCAGCGCGATGCGCCCCCGGGTGCGTTTCGGCTTTGCGCTGTTGTTTGATATTCGCCGCGAATACATTAACTCTCGTGCTTCGGAAGTCCGTCTCACGAGAATGAAGGAGCGTTGATGTTCGAGAACCTGCAGGAACGCCTTGGCGCCATCCTGAACGGCCTGACCGGGCGAGGTGCCCTGTCGGAGGCCGATGTGTCCGCGGCATTGCGCGAAGTGCGCAGGGCGCTGATCGAAGCCGACGTCGCCCTCGACGTGGTCCGCTCCTTCACTGACCGGGTCCGCGAGAAGGCTGTCGGCGCGACGGTTCTGAAGTCCGTCAAGCCGGGCCAGATGGTGGTCAAGATTGTCCATGACGAGCTGGTCGAGATGCTCGGCTCCGAGGGCGAGACGATCAGCCTTAATGCTCCAGCCCCCGTTGTCATCATGATGGTTGGTCTCCAGGGTTCCGGTAAGACCACCACCACCGCCAAGATCGCCAAGCGTCTGACAGATCGTCAGGGCAAGAAGGTCCTGATGGCTTCGCTCGACACGCGCCGCCCGGCCGCCCAGGAACAGCTGAAGCAGCTCGGCGAGCAGACCGGTATTGCGACCCTGCCGATCATTCCTGAACAGCTTCCAACCGACATTGCCCGCCGTGCCGTGCAGGCGGCGAAGCTTGGCGGCTACGACGTCGTCATCCTTGACACGGCCGGCCGCACGCACATTGACGAGCCGCTGATGGTCGAGATGGCCGACATCAAGAAGGTCTCGTCGCCGCACGAGATCCTTCTGGTGGCCGACTCCCTCACCGGCCAGGACGCGGTCAACCTCGCCCGTAATTTCGACGATCGCGTCGGCATCACCGGTATCGTGCTGACCCGCATGGACGGTGACGGCCGCGGCGGTGCGGCCCTCTCCATGCGCGCGGTCACCGGCAAGCCGATCAAGCTGATCGGTACCGGCGAGAAGATGGACGCCCTCGAGGAGTTCCATCCCCGCCGCGTTGCCGACCGTATCCTGGGTATGGGCGACATTGTCAGCCTCGTCGAGAAGGCTGCTGCGACCCTCGACCAGGAAAAGGCCGCCGCCATGGCGAAGAAGATGCAGGAGGGGAAGTTCGACCTGAACGACCTCGCCGAGCAGCTTCGCCAGATGCAGCGCATGGGCGGCCTGGGCGGCATCATGGGTCTCATGCCCGGCATGGGCAAGATGAAGGACCAGCTTGCGGCCGCCGGCCTCAACGACAAGATCATCGCGCGCCAGATCGCCATCATCCAGTCGATGACGCCGGAAGAGCGCGCCAATCCGGACATCCTCAAGCACAGCCGCAAGCAGCGCATCGCCAGGGGCTCCGGCACCGATGCGGCCCAGATCAACAAGCTGCTCAAGATGCATCGCGGCATGGCCGACGTGATGAAGGCCATGGGCGGCAAGGGCAAGAAGGGCGGCATGATCCGCGGGCTCGTCGGCGGCATGGCCCAGAAGATGGGGCTGGGGGGACTGGCAGGCGGCGGCATGCCGGATCTTTCGCAGCTGGATCCCAAGCAGCTTGAAGCGCTGCAGAAGCAGTTGGGAGGCCCGGGTGGCCTGCCGGGCGGATTGCCTTCGGGACTTTCCGGTCTGCCTGGTGGAGGCGTGTCCGGATTGCCGGGCCTTCCGGGCGCCGGCTTCCCTGGTCTGCCCCGTAAGAAGTGAGGGGGAACATGAGCACTGGCATGGACGAAGCGAGAGCGAAGCTTCTTGAGTACAGGGCCTCGATCGACAATCTCGACGCTGCCCTGATCCACATTCTGGCTGAGCGCTTCCGGTGCACCAAGGCTGTGGGTGCGCTGAAGGCAGCCTACAAGATGCCAGCTGCAGATCCGGAACGGGAAAAGCAGCAGATCGCCCGGCTGCGGCGTCTGGCTGACGAATCCCGCCTCGATCCTGATTTCGCTGAAAAGCTCCTCACGTTCATCACGCGTGAGGTCATTCGCCACCATGAGGCGATTGCGGACCAGCACTCGGCGAACAACGGAGGATGACACGGACGGGCTCGTTGAAGGAGTTCCCTTCGACGGTTCCTCCACGAAACACGGCGCGGGAAATCGCGCTTCAAATCGGCAGGTACGCCTGTCTCGGCATTGAAACGAAAGGAAAAAAACGATGGCTCTGAAAATCCGGCTTGCTCGTGCAGGCTCCAAGAAGCGTCCCTACTACCACATCGTCGTGGCCGATGCCCGCGCCCCGCGCGATGGCCGCTTCCTGGAGGAGCTTGGCTCCTGGAACCCGATGCTCCCCAAGGACGGCAAGCGCGTCGTCCTGAACGAGGAGCGCATCAAGCACTGGCTCTCCCAGGGCGCCCAGCCGACCGATCGCGTCCTGCGCTTCCTGGACGAGGCCGGCCTTGCCAAGCGTCCGGCCCGCAACAACCCCAAGAAGGGTGAGCCGGGCAAGAAGGCCCAGGAGCGCATGGCTGCCGCCAAGGCCGCCGCTGAAGCCGCTGCCGCAGCTGCTGACGAGGCGAGCGAGTAATCAGCGCTTTCGCTGGAGAAAAGAGGGCAGGCGGCGGAGCGATCTGCCGCCTGTCTGTCTTCAGGACAGGCGTTTTCTGCCAGAATTTGATCTATCCTATTTCGCGACCCATATGGGTGTAGGATATTCCTTGCGTCCCTTCATTTGGGAATGAGAATCCTTACGCCTGAGACGGCGATGCGTTACCCCTTCATGTTCATGCGTGAAGCGCCAGGGCATCGGACAGGGCTTCAGGCATCGGCAAGAGCAACGGAAGGCAGCACATGAACATCGCAGTGCCCGGAAGCAGCACGGAGCAGAAGCTCGAGTTCCCGATCCCCGCGGGCGTCTATGCCGAGCGCGTCATCTCCGTGAAGCACTACACGGACAGGCTCTTTTCGTTCCGCATCACCCGGCCGAGGAGCTTCCGCTTCCGTTCCGGCGAGTTTGTGATGATCGGGCTTCCGAATGCGGAAAAACCCATCTTCCGCGCCTATTCAATCGCCAGCCCCGCCTGGGATGAAGAACTTGAGTTCTTCTCCATCAAGGTGCCGGACGGTCCGCTGACGCAGCATCTGCAGAAGATCCAGCCGGGCGACATCGTCCTGATGCGCCAGAAGGCGACCGGAACGCTGGTGCATGACGCCCTGCTTCCCGGCAAGCGACTCTACATGATCTCCACCGGCACCGGCATCGCCCCGTTCGCGAGCCTTGTGCGCGATCCCGAGACTTATGAAAAGTTCGAGGAAGTCATCCTCACCCATACCTGCCGTGAGGTGGCCGAGCTCAAGTACGGCGAGGAGCTGATCGAGGCGACCCGCAACGACCCGTTGATCGGTGAGCTGACGGAAGGCCGTCTCAAGTATTTCGCTTCCACGACCCGCGAGCCGTCGCAGCACATGGGCCGCATCACGACGCTGATCGAGAACGGATACCTGTTCAAGGTTCTGGGCACCGAGCCCTTCAACCGTGAGGTCGACCGCGTCATGATCTGCGGTTCCATGGCGATGATCAAGGACGTCAAGGCTTTGGTCGAGAAGGCTGGACTGAAGGAAGGTTCCAACTCCGAACCGGCCGACTTCGTGGTCGAGCGCGCGTTCGTGGGCTGACGGTTCTCCGCGCTGTTGAATGGCGGGCCACCCGGCTTAGGTTTCCCGAACTTGCGAAGGCGCCCCAGGGCGACTTTGCTGTTTCCACTCGGGATGGGCGGTGTCCGGTGAACCGTGCGCGCAAACAGCATTGCACTTCTTCGCATGACTGGCGAACGGCTCTCCGGTGCTATACATCATCGCTAGCACACGAGAGAGAAAGCCATGGCCGAGACCTTTGTGATAGCCCAGGGTGGTGGTCCCACCGCCGTAATCAACCAGACCGTTGTCGGCGCCGTCCTCGAAGCGCGAAAACTCTATCCGAACGCCCGCGTGCTCGGAGCGCTTCATGGCATCCGGGGCGTGCGGGACGGCCATCTCATTCCCCTTTCGGAGCTGACCGAGGAAGAGCTGCGGGCCATTGCCGCCACTCCGAGCGCCTCTCTCGGCAGCACTCGCGACAAGCCCGATGAGGCCTACTGTGCCGCGGTCCTGAAGAGCCTTCAGAACATCGGCGCCGATGCCTTCATCTACGTTGGCGGAAACGACACCGCCGGAACACAGGGCATCCTGAGTGCAGCTTCCGGTGGTCGCATCGCCTGCATTCACGCTCCGAAGACCATCGACAACGACCTGGTCGAGAACGATCACACGCCGGGCTTCATCTCGGCGGCCGAATTCGTGGCTGGCGCATTCCTGAGTGTGGACCTCGATTTCCATGCCCTGCCCGGCATCTATGTCGGCATCGTCATGGGCCGCCACGCGGGTTTCCTGACGGCGTCTTCGGTGGCCTGGCGCATGGATCCGGAAAGTGCTCCGCACCTGTTTTATGTGCCCGAACGCGCCTTCAGCCGCGCCCGCTTCATCGATGACGTCATGGCCTGCCTCGCCCGCCACGGGCGCTGCGTGATCGCAATGTCCGAGGGCGTGTCGGGCGAAGACGGTCGGTCGCTCGTCGAGACGATCGTTCCGCCGGACAGGTTGGAGCGCGACCAGCATGGGAACGTCAAGCTCTCGGGCACCGACCTCGGCCGCGCCATCGAGCAGATGCTGGCCGAGGATCTTCCCGGCAAACGAGCGCGGGTGGACACTTTCGGTTACCTGCCGCGCGGTAGCATCATGACCGTGAATCCGGTGGATGCGCGCGAGGCCTTCGACGCCGGCGCCTTTGCCGTTCGCGTCGCGGAGCAGGGCAGTGCTTCCGTGGCGTTGCAATGGGATGGCGAAAAGACCGTCTTCCGCGCCGTGCCGCTGGAGGCGGTGGCCGGCAAGACGCGTCACATGCCGGAAAGCTTTTTGGAACCGGATCAGAACAGGATTTCCGCCGAAGGTATCCGCTACTTCGAGCGCCTCGTGCCGCGCCGTTTCACCGTGGCCAAGCCTTTCGTCTGAGCATCATCTGCTCTCTGCGCCTGTCCCCCTTCGCTCCGGGCATGGAGCGAGGGGGCGAGGCTGGCCGGGATATGCCGTACCTGCGGAATATCCATGCAACGTCGCAATAATCTCATGTAACATTCGGCACAGGCCCGAACATCCGGACGCCCTATTATCCGGGATCACCGCAACGTGCTTCAGGAAAAGTCGATGGTTGCAGTGCTGGGACTCCCGGGACGGTTCGGAGATGTGACGCTTCACCGGGCCGATATCAGGACCGCGGCCAAGGGGCAGGCGGAGACCCTTTCGCTTGCCCGGATGATCGGACGGATCTGGGACCGTATCAAGGACTGGTTCTGCAACACCCATGTGGGGGAGGCCAAGTCGCTGCTGGCGAAGCTTTACGATCCCGGTCTTTCTGACCGCGACAGGATCTCCGCCTATTTCAGTCTCAAGGCGCTGGTCTCCGACGCTTACCGCGACAGGTTCGCGGAAAAGGACGATGCCTTCGGTTTTCGCCTGACGATCGACTTCGCCGCCGATGGTCTGCTTCCGTTTTCGCATTCCGTGGTTCTCTGCAACGGTGAGGATCTGGCCCGACGCGTGAACGACGAACTGGCCCGGGCCGCTGAAGACCCGGCCGCCCATGGCTGGGACAAGGAGCAGTTGGCGGTGGATCTGCCGCGGGCGGACTATTCCATCGAAGGTGAATTGCTGACGAACCTCGCCGGAGAAGAGCCCGGGCAGGGCGGCAGCTCGAAACCTTCGAGGCTGCCATCCAGGAGAAGCTCGGCGTGTCGCCGCAGCAGATGTTCGCTATCGAGACGCTTGCCCATCAGAAACTGTTTGCGCTGGTCACGGTTTCCTGCCTCCGGGAAAATGGCGGCGCGTTCGAGGAAGAATTCACGCAGGTCAGAGGCAAGGGCCGTCCGTCCTACAATTTCATCCGCAGAGGCGACGACATCGAGCTTCACGCCCATTTCGCGTCCGATTGGCGTGATCTGCCGGAAGAGGAACGTTCCGTTTTGATTCAGGCGCCGGCCTATGATGCCCGGCTTCTCCTCCTGCGGGATGGCAGGGTTCAGGTTCTATCTGCGGTTTTCGGCGTTGCTCCCGAGGGAACCCTTGCCCGCTACGTTGACGATGAGGTGGCTGGGCCGGATCTCGGATGAGGCCGCGCCCTTTCCCCGTCCCGTTTCGGGCTGGTAAACCTGCGCGCAACAGCCATCACAAGCGACTTTTAGTTGTATTTGATTGGAGACTTTTCATGTCGAATGTCCTTTTTGTTGCAAGCCGCCACGGCGAGTTCGGGATCACCCAGGCCGATATAAGGCGCGCGCAGAAACCCGACACGCTCGCTGCGCGCCTGGATCGCATCTGGGACAAGATCACCGACTGGTTTCTGGGCACGAACTACACCGAGGCAAAGCGGCACCTGCGGGTTTTGTATGACGCCGACGCCTCGCCGGAGGCGAAAGCGGAAAGCTTTTTCCGTTTGAAGTCGCTCGCTGCGCCCGCCTATCAGGACCGTTTCTCCGTGGCTGTCGAGCCCTTCGGCTATGCCCTTCGGATCGATTACGGCGGCAGGCTGGACCCCTATGAGTTTTCCATTCGGCTCTGTGATCCCGATGCTCTGGCGGCTGCCCTGAATGAGCACACGTCTAAGGCCATCACCGATCCTGCTGCGCGCGAGACCTATGAGAAGGCACTGCTGGCCGATATTCCGCGGAGCCGGTACAGCCTTCGCACGGACCGCATTCGCTTTACCGATGACGAGCCGCGCCTGGTCACGTTCCGCGAGGCGATTGCAAATGTTCCCGGCAACCTCAACCAGATGACCGCAGCCACCGCGATCGCCTCGCAGAAGTTTTTCGCCTACCTGATCGAATCCTCGTCTGCGGTGGTCGATCCACGGAAGTTCATGCACATTGGCGGTGAAGGCCAGACCACCTACAACTTCTATTCCGACCGGAAGGGTGGCGTCGTCATGCACGCCCGGTCGGCGGCCCAATGGCAGTCTGACATAAAGAGCCCTGAGGCGATGAAGCAGATCGAGGCGCTGGCAGGACAGCGCCCGGCAATGCTGCTCGACCCGGTCTACGACGCGCGCATCGTCATTGACTCGGATGGCAGGGTCTCGGTACTCTCCGCCGTAGTGGGTATGGACCCTGACCGTAAGCCGTAGTCCTGGCTGGTCTGGCCGCCCGCATCAGCCGGACGGCCAGATTGTCTGTCCCTGACGTTCGATGGAACGTAGCCACTCCGCAGAAGTTATGAGCCTGACAGTCGCAAATAAGAAGCGACGGGAGGCTCATCATGGACAGGCTGGCGCGAAGTGCCCTGGGACTGGCGATTCTTGTACCCGCGGTGTCGGTTTCGATGCCCGGTACGGCCGTGACCCAGGCTGAAATCTGTGCTCCGCGGGCCGAACTGGTCGAACAGCTGGAAATGCAGTTTGCCGAGACCCAGAGGGCGATCGGCCTGCTGGCGACTGACAGGCTGATGGAGATCTTCACTTCCGCGGAAGGTAGCTGGACGATCCTCTCCACCGACGTCAACGGTGTGAGCTGCCTCATCGCGGCGGGTGAAGCCTGGGACGATGTTTCCGGAGCGCGCCTCGTCGGGGAGGGTGTCTAGCTTTTCCCATCCCCTTCCAGATCGGTGCCCGAGGACCAGTCCGGGCTGCCGGTTTGGGCCTGTTGTGCATGGCGGGCGGGCCTTTTCGGTCTGTTCAAGTAAACTGCCGTTTTGCTTGAGACCCGTGGTATGGCCCGGAAAGCCAGCTGCAGGGAGGAAAACCGCTGATTTCTGGCCGGCAGTCGCCATTCGCGCATCTGGTTCGTCGGAAAACGCCGCGGCGGAAATCCGGCTCCCGCTCCTCGGGTGAAGCGTGGCACCCTCTTTCCCGAAAGCGTCAGCTGGAGAGCCGGAAAGCGGCTTCTGCCTGCTTCCGCAACATCCGCATCAAGGCGTCGGTTTCCTTGCCGGCGGCCTTTTCGTCTCCGTTGACGATGGCGCTGATGACCCGCACATGCTGCTCCGCCGCGTAGGCAAGATTGCGTTCCGCCTGGTAGCGGAACCAGAAGCGCCGGCTGTGTGTCTGAAGCGGCGCCACCACCCGCGCGGCGAACGGATTGTCGGATGCGTTGGCGATAGCCGTGTCCAGTTCCTTGTCCGCTTCCAGATAGGCCATGACGTCATTGGCCACCACGGCCCGCTGCATGTTGAGGGCAGCTTCGTGGAAACGCACCGCCGTTTCCGCCGTCACCAGCCGGGCTGCGGCCTTCGCCAGCGCGATCTCGAGACTCGACCGCGCGTCGATGACCTTGATCCAGTCGGTGGCGTTCAGTGGGGCGATGGCAATGCCGGCACGTGGACGCACCTCCATCAGTCCCTCCCATGCGAGGCGCTGGATCGCTTCGCGCACGGGCGTGCGGCCGAGCGCAAGGCGCTCGATCAGGATGCCTTCGGTGGTGACCGACCCCGGTGGTAACTGCAATGTGACCACAAGCTGTTCCAGCGCACGGTAGGCTCGCTCTGCCACCCGTTCCTGGCGGAGAGAATCGGTTACGAGGCTGGTCATGCTGGCGCTCTGATACATGATTCCCCAATTGGCACTGCGTGCGCGTTGACAGCAATAGTTAAGTACTAATATATCACTGATATATCAAAAATGAGGGACACCACGATGTGGAGCGGCATTTTTCCAGCGGTTACCACCAAGTTCACGGCCGACGACCAGATTGACCATGCCGAGATGGAACGCTGCATGGCGCTGCTGATCGAGGCGGGTTGTGATGGCCTCATCATGGCGGGCTCGCTTGGCGAGGGGCCCATGCTGAGCCATGACGAGAAGCTGGCCATCTTGAAGACAGCCCAGGGCGTTGCCGGGGGGAGGCCGGTCCTGCTGACGGTCAATGAAGCGGCAACGCGCGATGCCGTCTCGCTCGCCCGCAAGGCTGCCGCTGCAGGGGCGGACGGCCTGATGCTCGTGCCGAGTCCGATATATCACACCGATCCGGAGGAGACGGTCGATACGATGCGTACGGTGACCTCCGCGGGCGGCCTGCCGGTCATGATCTACTCGAACCGTGTGGCTTACCGGGTGGACGTGACGGTGCCGATTCTCGAACAGTTGGCAAAGGATGATCTGTTCGTGGCCATCAAGGAGTCATCGGACGATATCCGTCGCACAACCGATGTCATCAATGCCTTCGGCGATCGGTTCGACGTCTTTACGGGCGTGGACAATCTTGCCTGCGAGGCGCTGATGATGGGCGCAGTCGGCTGGGTCGCTGGTCTCGTGACGGCGTTTCCGCGCGAAACCGTTGCCATCTACCGGCTGATCCAGGCGGGCCGCCATGCCGAGGCGCTGGAAATCTACCGCTGGTTCCGTCCGCTTCTGGATCTCGACGTTTCCACCTACCTTGTTCAGAACATCAAGCTTGCAGAAGTGCATGCGATAGGTTCCAATGAACGTGTTCGCATGCCAAGGCAGCCGCTAAGGGGGGAACGCCGGGAAATGGTCGAACGCACCATTAAGGATTGCCTTGCGAAACGCCCGAAGCTGCCCGAGTTCTGAGACGGGTTATCCACGTGGCAAGAAAGTCTGTTCCAGTTGCGTCCACCGACATCATTGTGTTGGGCGGAGGCATCGTCGGTGTCGCCATAGCCACCTATCTCGCTGAAGCCGGACGCAAGGTCCTGGTCCTGGACCGGTCCGGAATCTGCGAGGAGACAAGCTCCGGTAACGCTGCTGCCTTCGCCTTCGCCGACATCCTGCCGCTCGCCCAGAAGAGCATGCTGAAGCAGGTGCCGCGTTGGCTTTTGGACCCGCTGGGGCCGCTGGCGATTCCGCCTGCCTATTTCCCGAAGCTGCTGCCCTGGCTCATCCGGTTTCTGATGGCGGGTCGTCCGGCCCAGTTTGAGGCTGCCGTCAGCGCGCAGGCCCAGCTCATGAAGCTTGCCGAGGTGGAATGGCAGAGCCTGCTCCTCCGCTCGGGCCTCACGCACATGCTTCGCGAGGATGGCGCGCTGGAGCTTTACGAGACGGAGCAGGAGTTCAAGGCGGCCGAGAAGATCGGTGAAATCCGTCGCCGCTTTCAGGTGCCGCTGCGGCATCTGACCCGCGAGCAGATCGAGGAGCTCCAGCCGGGCCTTTCCGATCGGTTCCGCTACGGAACGTTTTTGCCTGGCTGGAAGACGGTGGCCGATCCGCGCCTGCTGGGCCAGAACCTCTGGACCTACGCGGAGCGGTGTGGGGCCACCTTCATTCCGGCGAACATCGTCGAGGTTCGCGACACCGGACAGGGCGTGGTCGCCCAGGCGAACGACGGGCGGTACTTCCAGGCCGGCAAGCTCGTGGTCGCGGCCGGAGCCTGGTCGCACCGTTTCACGAAGATGTTCGGCGATCCCGTGCCCCTCGAAACCGAACGCGGCTACAACACCACCCTTCCGAAGGACGCCTTCGACATTCGCCGGCAGCTCATCTTCCCAGCCCACGGCTTTGTCATCACGCCGCTGGAAACGGGCGTCCGCGTTGGCGGCGCGGTGGAGCTGGGCGGCCTCAAGCGTCCGCCGAACTACGCGCGCTCCCGCGCCATGCTCGCCAAGGCGGCGGATTTTCTGCCCGGCTTGAAGACCGAGGGGGGACGCCAGTGGATGGGTTACCGTCCGTCCCTGCCTGACTCCCTGCCGGTGATCGACCGCGCGCTGCGTTCGCCCAACGTCTTCTATGCGTTCGGACATGGCCATCTCGGCTTGACCCAGGCCGCCGCGACCGGACGTCTGGTCCGCGAGCTCGTTCTCGAACAGCAGCAATCCCTCGACACGTATCCCTACAGAGCCAGCCGCTTCCGGAGATAGGAATGGCACGTCATAGCTTCTTCTGCATTGATGGACACACCTGCGGCAATCCCGTCCGCCTCGTTGCCGGCGGCGCGCCCCGCCTCGAGGGCAGCACGATGCTCGAGCGGCGCGCCCATTTTCTGCGGGAGTACGACTGGATTCGCACCGGCCTGATGTTCGAGCCGCGTGGTCACGACATGATGTCGGGTTCGTTCCTCTATCCGCCGACGCGGGAGGATTGCGACGTCGCCATCCTGTTCATCGAGACCTCCGGCTGCCTGCCCATGTGCGGACACGGCACCATCGGCACCGTGACCTTCGCCGTCGAGCACGGTTTGGTGCGGCCGAAGACGCCGGGCGTCCTGCGCATCGACGCGCCGGCCGGCCTTGTGACCGCCGAGTACCGGCAGGAAGGCGGCCGGGTCACGGAAGTCCGCATCACCAATGTCCCATCCTTCCTCTACGCGACCGACATCGAGGTCGAGTGCCCGGATCTCGGCAAGCTGAAGGTCGATGTCGCCTATGGCGGCAACTTCTACGCAATCGTGGAGCCGCAGGACAATTTCCGTGACATGGGCGACTACAACGCCGCCGACCTGATCCGCTGGAGCCCTGTCCTGCGCAAGCGCCTGAACGAGATGCGCGAGTTCGTCCATCCCGAGCAGCCTTCCATCCGTGGCCTGAGCCACATCATGTGGACCGGCGTACCGAAGAACCCCGAAAACAGTGCCCGCAACGCCGTCTTCTACGGCGAAAAGGCCATCGACCGCTCTCCCTGCGGCACCGGCACTTCCGCCCGCATGGCGCAGCTCTATGGACGCGGCCGGCTGAAGCCCGGCACGGAATTCCGGCATGAATCCATAATCGGCTCAGTATTTTCCGGCCGGATTGAAGCAGAAACGACCGTCGGTGGCCTTCCTGCCATTGTTCCTTCAATTGGGGGCTGGGCCAAAATGACGGGTTTGAATACCATTTTCATCGACGATGACGATCCATTCGCACATGGTTTTGTTGTGTCTTGATGGATCAAATGGATTAAACTAGGCTAGATCTGTCATTGGGGATGGGGAGCCCCACAAAATGCGAGCGTAACTCGACGGGAAGGAGGTGGCTCGACAGAAATCATTTTGTTTCTCGCATGCGTTTCAAGCATGGGAGCTCATTTTCACATTGGACGCTCAAACAGAGGCTAAAATGCCCGAAGTGTCCAGTTGGGGAGCACAACAAGAAAGAAATGCGCGCGCGTCACGCGACATTTCCGGGAGAACATAATAGATGGAGTATTTCCTCCAGCAGCTTATCAATGGGCTGACGCTGGGATCGATCTATGGCCTGATCGCCATCGGATATACGATGGTTTACGGCATCATCGGCATGATCAACTTCGCCCACGGCGATATTTTCATGATCGGTTCCTTCATTTCGTTGGCCGTCTTCCTGATCCTCACCACAGTCTTCGGATTTGCCTTCCTGCCAGTGGTTCTTCTGATCGTCCTGATCGTGGCCATGCTGTTCACGGCGACATGGGGCTGGTCCGTTGAGCGTATCGCCTATCGCCCGCTGCGCGGCTCGTTCCGCCTGGCGCCGCTGATCACGGCGATCGGCATGTCGATCGTCTTGCAGAACTTCGTCCAGATCACGCAGGGCGCCCGCGTTAAGCCTCTGCCTCCGCAGGTGCAGGGCGGCATCACGCTCATTCCCGCCTCCGAAGTCACTGGCGGCATCAGCGTCCAGCTGTCTTACATGCAGATCGTGATCATCGTGACCACGGTGGTGCTCATGGCAGGCTTCACGCTGCTGATCACGCGCACTTCCCTGGGGCGCGCACAGCGTGCCTGCGAGCAGGACCGCAAGATGGCGGCGCTGCTTGGCGTCGACACCGACCGCACGATTTCCCTGACCTTCGTCATGGGCGCGGCACTGGCTGCCGTTGCAGGCTGCATGTTCCTGCTGCTCTATGGCGTGATCGACTTCTACATAGGTTTCCTGGCCGGCGTCAAAGCCTTCACCGCGGCCGTTCTGGGCGGCATCGGTTCGCTGCCTGGGGCGATGCTCGGCGGTCTGCTGATCGGACTGATCGAAGTGTTCTGGTCGGCTTATTTCACCGTCGAGTACAAGGACGTCGCTGCATTCTCCATTCTGGCGATCGTGCTGATCTTCCTGCCTTCCGGCCTGTTGGGCAAACCTGAAGTGGAGAAGGTGTGATGGCGACGACTTCGGCTGGTATTCATCCGGCGGGAAGCCCCGCCATTGCGTCCGCTCGCCAGGAAGAGAGCAGGATTGCCCGGGCGTTTCGCGAAGCGGTAATCGTGGCCCTCCTGGTGGCCGCTCTCAGCTTCTTCTTCATCGGCGTGCGCACTGACATTGCCCCGGGCGGTCTCGACATCCGCATGAGGTGGGAGGCCTGGTTCACGGCAATCGCCATCGGCTTCTTCGGCCGGCTGCTGCTGAACCTGTTCGTCTTCGGGCGCGACTGGGGTGTCGGATCCCGGGCGGGTGCCGCGCGCGGCCGCCTGACGGAAGCCGTACCCAACCTGGGCAAGTGGATGCTGCGGACCTTCTTCGTCTTCGCGGCGCTTCTGCCCTTCATCGCGATGTACCTGTTTCCGGGACGCGACCGGCAGCTGATCGACGTCTCCATCCTGATCATGACTTACGTGATGCTCGGATGGGGCCTGAACATCGTGGTCGGCCTGGCGGGCCTCCTGGATCTCGGCTACGTGGCCTTCTACGCCGTCGGAGCCTATTCGTTCGCGTTGCTTTCGACGTACTACGACTTCATCGGTTTCTGGACGGCCCTGCCGCTGGCCGGCCTCCTTGCAGCCCTGTGGGGCATGGTGCTCGGATTTCCGGTCCTGCGTCTCCGCGGCGACTATCTCGCCATCGTCACCCTTGCCTTCGGTGAGATCATCCGCGTGGTCCTCCTGAACTGGTATGAGTTCACGGGCGGGCCCAACGGCATCTCGGGCATTCCGAAACCGACCTTCTTCGGCCTCGAATTCGGCCGCGGAGAAGGCAGCTTCTCCGACTTCTTCGGCATCCCGTATTCCCCGATCCACCGCTTCGTCTATCTCTACTACATCATCTTCCTGCTGGCGCTCGTCACCTACGTCGTGACCATACGCCTGCGCAGCCTGCCGATCGGCCGGGCCTGGGAAGCGTTGCGCGAGGACGAGATCGCCTGCCGATCGCTGGGCATTAACACCCGCAATACAAAGCTCACGGCTTTTGCGATCGGCGCCATGTTCGGCGGCTTTGCGGGATCCTTCTTCGCGACGCGCCAGGGCTTCGTCTCGCCGGAGAGCTTCACCTTCATGGAGTCGGCGATCATCCTGGCCATCGTGGTGCTGGGCGGCCTGGGCTCGCAGATTGGCATCGTGTTGGCGTCGATCGTGATGATCGGCGGCATCGAGGCCCTGCGTAACCTCGGCTTCCTCACCTACATTTTCGGGCCGGATTTCGATCCGGCGCAGTACCGCATGCTTCTGTTCGGCATGGCCATGGTCGTCATCATGGTCTGGAAGCCGCGCGGCTTTGTCTCCACCCGCGAACCCACAGTGGCGCTCAAGGAAAAGAAGCGCATTGGTGCGGATCTCGTGGCTCAGGGGGAGGGACATTGATGGTAGCAGAAGCGAGTGTGGTATCTGCCGGCGCGTCCGTCCCCCGCTGGGAGGACGATCCGGTCCTGACGGTGGAACATCTCACCATGCGTTTCGGCGGTCTTCTTGCCGTGCGCGACCTGTCCTTCTCGGTTGGACGGGGTGACATCACCGCCCTGATCGGCCCGAACGGTGCGGGCAAGACCACCGTCTTCAACTGCGTGACCGGCTTCTACAAGCCGACGGAGGGGCGCATTGCGATGCGTCATGGCCCCGGCAAGCAGGAAGCCCTGGTGGAAGAGGTGACCGCCAGCGGCCTGCGCTGGAAGAAGGAGGGCAATCAGGGCGTGTTCCTGCTGGAACGCATGCCCGATTATGAGATCTCCCACCGGGCGGGTGTGGCGCGCACCTTCCAGAACATCCGCCTGTTCGGCGGCATGACGGTGCTGGAGAACCTGCTGGTTGCCCAGCACAACCGGCTGGTGGTCGCCTCCGGTTTCACGGTGGGCGGCATCTTCGGCTTGCCCAGCTATCGCCGGGCGGAAAGCGAGGCGGTGGACAAGGCTGTCCATTGGCTCAAGCAGACCAACCTGCTCGAACGTGCGGACGACCCGGCGGGCGACCTTCCCTACGGCCAGCAGCGCCGACTGGAGATCGCGCGCGCCATGTGCACGGATCCGCACCTGCTCTGCCTGGACGAGCCTGCCGCGGGCCTCAATCCGCGCGAGTCTCAGGAGCTTAACGAGCTGCTCCAGTCCATCCGCGAGCAGGGAACATCCGTCCTGCTGATCGAGCACGACATGGGCGTTGTCATGGAGATTTCCGACCACATCATCGTCCTCGACTATGGTGTGAAGATCGCCGACGGCGATGCCGAGAGCGTCCGCACCGATCCGAAGGTCATCGCGGCCTACCTCGGAGTCGAGGATGAGGAAGATCTGGATGTTCCCGAGGTGCTGGAGGACGTGATCGAGGCGGTGGGCGAGGACGCCATTACCGACCTCGCGCCTGAACCCATGCAGGATCCGTCCGCGACCGCCGGGGAGGCTGCCGGTTCGTCGGAAGGCATCTCGAAAAAGGGAGGTGCCGCATGAATACGGCAGTCATGGAATCCGTCACCAGGCAGGAAGCCGCGACGGAGCAGCCTCTGCTGGCGATCCGCGGGGTCGAGACGGCCTACGGAAAGATCATCGCGCTTCGGGGCGTCGATCTGGACGTCTACCGCGGCGAGATCGTCACGATGATCGGCGCCAACGGCGCCGGCAAGTCGACGCTGATGATGACCATCTGCGGCGACCCGCGCGCCCGCTCTGGCCGGATCATCTATGACGGGCAGGATATCACCAACCTTCCGACCCACCAGATCATGCGTCTGGGTATCGCCCAGTCGCCGGAAGGACGGCGGATTTTCCCGCGCATGACCGTGATGGAAAACCTCCAGATGGGAGCGGCCCTGGTCGATCCCGCCTACTTCGAGGACGACCTGAAGCGGGTGTTCGACCTCTTCCCGCGCCTCAAGGAGCGCCTGGGGCAGCGTGGCGGCACGCTGTCCGGCGGCGAGCAGCAGATGCTCGCCATCGGGCGCGCCCTGATGAGCCGGCCGAAGCTTCTGCTGCTCGACGAGCCGTCCCTCGGCCTGGCTCCGCTGGTGGTCAAGCAGATCTTCGAGGCCATCCGCGATCTGAACCGTAACGAGGGACTCACGGTCTTCCTGGTTGAGCAGAACGCCTACCATGCGCTCAAGCTTGCCCATCGCGGCTACGTGATGGTCAACGGCCGCATCACCATGAGCGGCACGGGCATGGAGCTTCTGCGGCGCGAAGAGGTTCGCGCGGCCTATCTCGAAGGCGGGAGGCGCTGATGGAAAAGGCAAACGGACTTCTGTGGGAAGTATCCCTTTGGGAATTCGCGTTCGTCACGGTCATCCTGGCGGGCGGCGCGGCCTACATGACCGGCCGGGCCGTGGCCCGCGCCTGGCAGCCCAAGTACCAGCTGGTCATCAACATCCTGCTTCTGGCCTGCGCGACGCGGTTCATCCACTTCGCGCTGTTCAACGGAACGCTTCTGAGCCTCCACTACTACATCGTGGACCTCATCGTTCTTCTGATCATTGCCTTCCTGGCGCACCGGTTCACCAGAACAGGGCAGATCGCGCGCCAGTATAGTTTCCTTTTCAGGCGCACCTCTCCTTTGTCTTGGGAAAAGAAGGAGAGTGCAGGCGCATGAATCCCTGCGTGAAAGTCTTTATTTCCTCTCGGAGTTGAGCTTTCATGCGGGACAGGCGGGAGGTTCCCGCGTGTCGTCGGCAAACAACAACGACCAAGATGTCGTCGGCAAAACTGGTCAAACAGATGGGAGCAATCATGAAAAAGCAGTTGTTGGCAGGGGCAGCCCTCAGTCTTTTCCTGACGGGTTCAGCCTGGGCAGATATCTTGATTGGCGTCGCGGGTCCGATGACTGGTCCGTACGCCACCTTCGGTGAGCAGATGAAGGCGGGTGCCGAGCAGGCCATCGCCGACATCAATGAGGCTGGCGGCATCAATGGCGAGATGCTGCGCCTGGTCGTCGGTGACGATGCCTGCGACCCGAAGCAGGCCGTGGCTGTCGCCAACCAGTTTGCCGCTGATGGCGTCGTCTTCGTGGCTGGCCACTTCTGCTCCGGCTCGTCGATCCCGGCCTCTCAGGTCTATGCGGAGGAGGGCATCCTGGAGATTTCGCCCGGTTCGACGAACCCCGACTTCACCGACAAGCGTCCAGGCAACAACATCTTCCGCGTCTGCGGCCGTGACGACCAGCAGGGCGAGATCGCCGGCAAGTTCCTGGCCGAAAAGTTCGCGGGCAAGCGCGTAGCTTTCGTCCATGACAAGACGGCTTACGGCAAGGGCCTGGCCGACGCCACCATGGCCGTCTACGAGGCCGCTGGCGGCAAGCCGATCCTCTACGAAGCCTATACCGCTGGCGAGAAGGACTACACCGCGCTCGTCTCCAAGCTGAAGCAGGAGAACATCGACGTTCTTTACCTCGGCGGCTACCACACGGAGGCCGGCCTGATCGTGCGTCAGATGCGCGAGCAGGGCCTGAACACGCAGCTCGTGTCCGGTGACGCTCTGGTGACGGACGAGTACTGGGCCATCACCGGCGATGCCGGCGAAGGCACCCTGATGACCTTCTCGCCCGACCCGCGCAAGAACGAGGTGGCCAAGCCGGTTGTCGAGAAGATGACCGCCGCCGGCCGCAACACCGAGGGCTACTCTCTCTACACCTACGCCGCGATCCAGATCTTCGCCGACGCCGCCAAGGCTGCCGGCAGCACGGACCTGGACGCCGTGGTCAAGGTCATGGGCGAGAAGACCTTCGACACCGTGCTCGGCTCGCTGCAGTTCGACGAGAAGGGTGACGTCACTCTGCCGGGCTACGTCTTCTACCAGTGGCAGGGCGGCAAGTACGACTACCTCGAGAACTAAAGCAGTTCCAGGAAGAGTGGAAACCGGTTTTCCGTCGGGAACAGCGCCAAGATACTTACTTGGAACAAATCAGAGTTTCCGTGAAAATCTGAACTGCTCTTGTCGTCACGCCTGAACCGGTCGGCCACCCGGGCATCTCGCCCGGGTGGCCCTTTTGTTACGGCCTTCGGGCAAGGCGAATACCGATCGGCTGCGGCCTTGCGTTCAAGCAGAGCCGAGAGCCGGCTCGGCCTGCCGGTACGGCTCCGCTGCTTCCGGGACGGGCCCCTGCGTTGGTGGGCATGCTTATGATGGTCGCGCAGCGTGGACTGGTCATGACTGTTTTGCCGTCGTAATGTCCGGCCTGACTTGTCCGTGCGAAGGATTCCCATGAGTTCCGATCCCGTCCGCGCCGCGCGCTGGGCCGTTGCGGCCTGCTTCTTCGTGAATGGCCTCATCGTCGGAAGCTGGGTGCCGCAGGTTCCCCTGCTGGCGCAGCGCTTCGGGCTTGGGGAAACGGCACTCGGTCTGATCATCCTGGTTCTCGGCATCGGCGCGGTCACCGTCATGCCTCTCTGCGGCTGGCTGGTTGGCCGCACCAGCTCGCGCCTCGTCGTGCGCGTCTCGGCCTTGCTCAGCGCCTTTGCGCTGCCGCTCATCGCGTTCGCGCCCAATCTGCCGCTTGCCGTCCCGGCGGTGGCGCTGTTCGGCGCTTTCGTCGGCGGCATGGACGTGGCGATGAACTCCAACGCCGTTGTTGTCGAGCGCCGCCTGGGCTCGGCTATCATGTCGTCCTCGCACGGCTTCTGGAGCCTCGGCGGTTTCGTTGGCGCGGGCGTCGGCGGCCGCATTGCCGAGGCGCTGGGATCTCAGGGCCACGCCCTGGTCGTGCTCGCCGTCGTGCTTGCGATCCTGGCCGTAGCCCTCCCACGTCTCATCGAGGAACGAAGGGCCCTGCCGGAAGCGTCGTCTCTCGCCCCGCGCGCGGTCCGGTTTCCGCGCAAGCCCGGCATCTACGTGATCGGTATCCTCTCGCTCCTCTGCATGGCGCCGGAGGGGGCGGTGCTGGACTGGGCGGCCCTCTACCTCCGTCAGGAAATGGGCGCGAGCCTTGCGACGGCGAGCCTTGCCTTCACCTTCTTCTCGGGCACCATGGCCCTGGTGCGTTTTCTCGGCGACAGCGTCCGTAATCACCTCGGGGCGGTGCGCACGGTCCGCGTCTCGGGCATCGTCGCGGCGGTCGGCCTGCTCGCGGCCGGCCTCTCCACCCATCCCATGGGCGCGATCATCGCCTTTGCGCTGGCAGGGCTTGGCATCGCCAACATGGTGCCGATCATCTTCTCTGCCGCCGGCAACCAGCCGGACGTCCCGGCCTCGATCGGCATGAGCGTGGCGACCACCATCGGCTATTCCGGCATTCTGGTGGCGCCTTCCCTGATCGGCTTCGTGGCCGAACGGTCCGGCTTCGCCCCAGTCTATATCTTCTTCGCGCTCGTGATGCTGGTCGTGGTACTTCTGTCGCACCGACTCAGCGCGGCGGATCGCATCGCCGTGCAGCCATCACCGGACATGCCTCTCTGACCGGGGCGGTTTTCGTCAGCTCCGGCCAGCGAAGCTTTCCTCGCGCAGCACCTTGCCCTTGATGAGCATCCACACGAAGGCTCCACAGATGATGTAGGCGCTCACGCCATAGAGCGCGGGCGGAATGGCCATCTGCGGCTCGTTCAGCATGTATTCGTTGAGCGTCAGGGTCATGACGAGCGCGGCGTTGTGGAGCGCGATCCCCATGGCGAGCGCGATTGCATCCCTGCGGTTAACCCGGAAGAGCTGCGGTACGACATAGCCGACCGTGAGACTCGCGATGCTGAAGATCACCACCGTCAGCCCGACGATCGGCCCCCAGTCGATCACGATTCGCCACTCGCTGATCACCGCCGCGGCGATCACGAAGACGAGGAACGCCGTTGCGAGCCGCTTCACGGGCTTTTCCATGCGCGCGGCGAACGCCGGCTTGAACCGGCGGATCACGGCGCCACCCAGCACCGGAATGACGGCGAGACAGAAGATCTGCAGCACATGGTGGAACTGCACGGAGATCGGCTTCGTGTCGCCGCAGAAGATGTCGAGCGCGATGTTCCCCACGGTGGGGATGGTGATCATGGTGAGCAGTGTGGTGATTGCCACCATGCAGACGCTGAGCGCCACGTTGCCCCGGCCGAGATGCGTGAACAGCATGGCCGAAGTGCCGCCGGGGCTTGCTGCGAGCAGCGTCAGTCCCACCGCCAGCGCGGGCGGGAGGTTCGAGACCGACACCAGCCCGAAGCAGATGAGCGGCATGACGAGGAGCTGGCAGGCGAGCCCGATCACCAGCGCCTTTGGCCGTGCAAGCACCTCGGTGAAGTCTTCCAGGCGCAGGGAAAGTCCCAGCCCCAGCATGATGACGAACATGACCAGAGGCAGCCCGAGGCTGATGATCAGGTTAGACTGCATGCGCAACCCTCGTCCAAATGGGCGTCCGCCGCCGCACACAGGCTGCGAGCGCCGAAACCCCATCCAGCGGTTAGTTAATCGGAATTACTGATGAGAGCAATAAGATATCGCTATCGCGCCTCATTGCAAAAGATTGTTTCCGAAGGAACAAGTTATTGCAGTTGGCGGGGCGGACTGGCGAGGAACGTGTCTCTCACCCGGAAATCAAGAGATGGGAGCACCGTTGCACTATGGGGCCTGGGGCATGTGCGTTTAAACCGGCTCGCTTTACCCCACCCCCACATACTTCCGGATCAGTTCCGGTTCGGCGCGCAGCTTGTCCACCGGCATGGTCGCCACGAGCCGCCCGTTCTCGATGAAGGAAACGCGGTCGGCGATTTCCAGCACCGCCTCCACCCGCTGCTCCACCAGGATGGTGGAGACGCCCCGGCTGTGCAGCGATGTTATCACCTCGCGGATGCGCGCAATCATGGAGGGCATCAGCCCTTCCGTCGGCTCGTCGAGCAGCAGCACGTCCGGCTCCACGCAGAGCGCGCGCGCCATCGCAAGCTGCTGCTGCTCGCCGCCGGAAAGCGTGCTTGAACGCTGGTCGAGACGCTCGCGCAGGATGGGGAAGAGGTCTAGCACCCGCTCGCGTGTCTCCTCGCCCCGGTTGCTGGCCATGAGCCCGATCTGCAGGTTCTCGGCGACCGTCAGCTCGCCGAACAGGCGGCGCCCCTGCGGGACATAGGCGATTCCCTGATGGGCGATCCGGTGCGGCGGCAGGCGGTTGATCTCCACACCGTCCTTGACGATCCGGCCGGAGCGCACTGGCACCTGGCCCATGATGGCGCGCAGCGTCGTCGTCTTGCCGGCGCCGTTGCGTCCGAACAGGCAGTGCACCTCGCCCTTCTCAAGCTCGAATGACAGATCGTGCAGCACCTGCACGTCGCCGTAGAAGCAGTTGATGGAGTCGATCCTGAGCTGGGCTTCCACGGTCATGCTCCGAGATAGGCCTGTTGTACGGCCTGGTTGCTGCGAATTTCTTCGGGTGTTCCCTCAGCGAGAATGCGCCCTCGCTCCATCACCGTGATGCGGTGTGCGAGTTCCATCACCACCTGCATGTTGTGCTCGATGAGCAGTATCGTGGTGGACTTCGCGACCTGTCGGATGAGGCTGATGAACGCTTCCACCTCGGCCGTGGAAAGCCCTTGCGTCGGCTCGTCCAGAATGAGCAGACGGGGATTGAGTGCGAGCCCCATGGCAATTTCCACCAGCCGCTGGTGGCCGTAGGCGAGGTCGCCCGCCTTCTGTTCGGCGATATGCGCGAGCCCCACCCGGGTAAGCACATCGAGCGCAATCTGGGCTTCGTGGCCCTCGCGCATGCCGGCGAGTTCCACATTTTCCCGCACCGTCAGGTTCGGGAAGATGCTGGTGATCTGGAACGTGTAGGCAATGCCGAGCCGCACCCGCTTGTGCGCGGGCAGATGCGTGATGTCCCGTCCCTCGAAGATGATGCTGCCGCTTTCGACCGGCACGCGCCCGCAGATGAGGCTGACGAACGTAGTCTTGCCTGCCCCGTTGGGACCGATCAGCGCGCGGATCTCGCCCGCTTCAAGCGTGAAGTCCACGCCGTCCACCGCGCGGATGCCGCCGAAGGAGCGCGTGAGCTTGCGGGTCTCGAGCAACACGGTCATGGCAGCCACCGCACCCATTTGTCGCGGATCGTGCCCATGATCCCCTTCGGGAAGTAGAGGATGAGCAGGATCAGCGCCACGCCCACCACCAGCAGGTGGGCGGTGGTGTGGCTCGACGCCGTGTCGATCAGGTAGAACATGATGAGCGTGCCGGCGAACGGCCCCAGCACCGTCGCCGCACCGCCGAGAAGCACCCAGAGCAGCGGCAGGATCGAGTACTGGATCGAGGCGAAACCCGATCCGGCATAGCCGAACAGCACCGCATAGGCCGCCCCCGCCGCCGCCGAGATCGTTCCGGAAACAGCCATCGCGGCAAGCTTGCTGGCGAACACGTCATAGCCCAGCATGCGCATCCGTTCTTCATTCTCGCGGATGGCGACCAGTGCCCGCCCGAAGCGCGAGCGCACCAGCGCGAGGGTGAACAGCAGCACCGCCGCGAACAGGATGAAGGCGATCCAGTAGCGCGTGTCCGCGCTGGCGAGGCTGATTTCCCCGCCGGGGAAGGCGAGCCGCCGCACGTTTTGCGGCAGCACCAGACCCTCTTCGCCCCGCGTGTAGGTCGTGAAATAGAGCGTCGTCAGGTGGAAGACCTGCGAGAACATCAGTGTCACGATCATGAAGGCCACACCCGCCGTTCTGAGCGCGAGCGCCGCCACGATAACCGCGAGCGCCAGCCCGGCGACGACGCCTGTCGCCAGCGACGGCCACACGCTCCAGCCTAGGTGGTAGATCGGCAGCGCTGCGCCATAGAGTCCGGCGGCGAAGAACATCGCGTGACCGAGGCTCAGGAGCCCCGTGTAGCCGAAGGCGATGTTGTAGCCCATGGCGAAGACGGCGAGCACCATCACGCGCGCCAGCACGCCGTGATGATAGTCCGGCAGCACGAAGTCGAGCGCCGCCAGTCCGGCGAGAAACGCGAGGTGCAGCGCCAGCGTCTTGCGGTTTGCCGGGCCCGTCATCTCACCAGCCTTCCGCCGGGGCTGAACAGGCCTTGCGGCCGGAACACGAGCACGAGAGCGACGAGCAGCGTTGCCAGCATCTTCGCCAGCGTCGGAGAGAAGAACATCGAGATGATGCCGTCCGAGAGGCCGATCAGCAGCGCGGCCACCACCGTGCCCCGCAGTGATCCCAGGCCCCCGATGATCACCACGATGAAGGAGAGCAGCAGCGGATCCTGTCCCATGAGATAGTGCGCCTGCTTGATCGGCACGATCAGCACAGCGGCGAGCGCGGCGAGCGCCGCGCCGAACGCGAACACGCCGGCATAAACCCGGTCGACGGGAATGGCGAAGGCCTGCGCCATCTCCCGGTCGATCTGCGTGGCCCGCATGATGAGGCCGATGTTCGTCCGCCTGAGCAGGAACCAAACCGCCAGCAGGATGGCGGAGGCGGCTGCGATCACGAAGAACTTATAGCCCGAATAGCCGAACCACGGCAGCTGGATGCGCCAGTCGAACGGCGCCTGCACCGGCCGCGCCTCCGCGCCATAGAAGGTGAGTGCCAATTGTTGGATGATGTAGAGCAGGCCGATGGTGGCGACGATCGTGGCCTCCGGCTCGTAATGCAGTCGCTTCAGCACCAGCCGGTCAGCGGCCAACGCCACCCCCGCCACGATGAGCGGGCTCAGCAGGAACGCGATGAGAAAGCCGAGCGCGGGATTGCCGGAAACGAGGCTTGCGCACCACCACGCGAGCACGGCACCCATCATGAAGAACTCGCCATGGGCCACGTTCACCACCCGCATCACGCCGAACACCAGCGAGAGGCCCACGGCCGTCAGCGCCAGCACGGCCGCTGAGACCAGCCCCTCAAGTGTGGCGAGCAGGAAGTAAGGCCCGAAGCCCATAGGCTCTCCTTGCTGTCAGTGGTGACGGAGGAAACCGGCCCGAAAGCCGGTTCCGCAGCGTATTGTCATCCTGCAACCGCCATCCGCACTGATCCGTGTCAGAACGACATGGTCGTGTAGTCGGCCTCCGGCTCGTAGCGGCCATCGTCAATGGACGTGCGGTGCACGACCTCCAGGCGGCCGTCCTTGACCCGGCTGATGTTCTGTTCGCCGAACACCTGGTGGATGCGGCCGTCGAAGATCTTCCTGCCCTGCGGATGCTCGGTGCCGGCTGGGATCTCGGTGATCGCTTCGGTGGCCTCGATCATGGCCTCGCGGTCCTGCGGACCCCGGTAGCCACAGGCTTCCATGGCCTGCTTGATGATGTAGAGGGTCTCCCAGCAGCCGAACATGTGGCCGGCGGTCGAGATGTCGCGCGGGTCGTTGACGCTTGCGCCGTTCTCGTCCAGCCCGACCGCATCGCGGTAGAACTTTTCGTAGTCCGGCATGTCGGCCTGCGCGTAGCGCGGCATGCCTTCCCAGAAGTGGCTGCCCTCGAGGAACTCAAGGCCCGGGCTCCTGAGGTCAACGGCCTCCAGCGAGTCGATGAAGCCGAACAGCTGCGGTCCGCCCCTGCCGAAGAACTCGCCGAGCTCCTTCACGAAGGTGAGCACGGCCGGTCCCACCATGACGTGGTAGATCACGTCCGTGTTGCGCGGGATCTGCGGCAGGTAGCGGGTGAACGAGGTCTCGGTCGGCGGGATCGGGATCATGGCTACCACTTCTCCGCCCTGCGCCTCGATGGCCGGACGGAAATAGTCGCGGTGATCATGGCCGAACGCATAGTCCGGATAGACCAGCGTGACCTTCTTGCCGAGGTTGCTGGCGATCCACGGGGCGACGGAGCGCACCTGCGCCTTCACGTCGGTGATGCCCGGCTGCACGCAGTAGCGGTTCAGCTTGCCCGAGGCGACGTGATAGCCTTCGCTCACCACGTAATACGGCACCTTGAGCTCGCCGGCTGTGGGTGCGGAACCCACCACCACGTGCGAGAACAGCGTGCCGTATATCAGGTCCACCTTGTGCTGGCGCACGAACTTCTCGACCACCTCCGAGCCGCGCGCGGCGTCGGTGCCGTCATCCTCGATAATGATCTCGACCGGACGGCCGTTGATGCCGCCGGCCTCGTTGATGAGCTCTACCGCGGCCGTGGTGACGCGGTCGTACCAGCGGCCATAGGGCGCGCCGATGCCGGTGCGGTGGCACTGGAAACCGATGCGGATGGGCTCGGAGCTCTGCGCCTGTGCATAGCGCACGAAGCCCGGCGCGCTGAGCAGTGCTGCCCCTGCGCCCGCACCCTTGAGAACGCTGCGGCGCGTGAGCCCGTTACCAACAGCCTGATTGTTGATTCGGTTCATGGCCTGATTACTCCTGAATTTGTTGGCCGGGCCCTACGCCCCGCTGGAATTCGCGCGCAAGAAAACATCAAACGCGAATGGTGGCAATGTAAATTATTATCGCAAATCAACCAATTGAGGGCGTCGAGAGCAGCCACAACCCGAACACGGTGTAGCCGATCATGAGCAGTGCCATCGGGATCTGGCTGATGGTTGCCCTTCGTGCCGATCCATGCAGCCGCCATGCGACCAGGTGGGCGAGCATGACCGCCAGCACGTGGCCCGCGATGATCGCCGCCGCTTGCGCGTTCCAGATATACCATGCCGCGTCCGACCCGAGCACGATGCCGGCCTGAACATGGCGGATCGCCGTTCCGAACAGATCCCATCCGAGGAAGAAGGGATCGGAGAACGAGGCGATGGCGTATTGCCCGTCCACCAGCAGCGCCGTGAGATAATGGGCGAAGTGATAAGCAAGCGAGATCGGGACGATCGCCCACACGAGCAGACCGGCCGCCTTGACCCAGTCCCGGCTCCCGGCCAGCCTCTCGCCCAGCCACACGGTGCCGAGAAACAGGCCGCTGAGCAGGACGAACATGAGGACGAGCCCTATCGTGTTCGGCACCACCACCACCGATCGGCCGGGAAACTCGAGCGGGTTGATCCCGATGAACGCGTTCCAGGTGAACGTGTGCATGAGTCCGTCGAAGGAAACCGACGAAAGCGCCAGCAGCAGGAAGGCTACGCCACTGAGTGGCAAGGGCCTTGCCTTGATCAGCTTGCTCCCCGGCCAGCCGATAAAGATTGCGTTGCCGTTACCGAGCGGCTTGGCCGCGAAGGGCGAGATCTGCGCGATCATCCGCATGAAGACGGAGAGAAACTCCATCCGCTCCGTCCACACCTCATATCCGAACAGGATCATGCCGCAGAAGGAGAACAGCCAGTAGACCGTCACCGCCGTGGCCAGGATCGCCGGGTCTTCCGGCGCGATGAAGATGAGTTCGAACCACGCGAAGCACAGGAACAGCAGCACCGCTGGCCTATAACCTACGGCCGCGGGCATGGTGAGATATCCGCCTTCCCGCAGGCCCAGCCGCACGAGCAGTCGCCACGGCCCGTACCACGGGTTGAGCCAGGCCCAGAGGTTGCCGGTGAGACCCTGCGCCAGGGTGAGCCCGATCCACAGCAGCGTCCAGAGCACGAGCGGCAATGGATTGGCGAGCGGGTCGCGGCTGCCTTTGAACCCCGCATAAATCAGCGCTGCGGCGAACAGAAACGAGAGCATGCTCGCTGCAGCCCGTCCGTCGAAGGGCAGCCGCAGCAGGAATTTCCGCTTTTCCATCAGCCGCGCGAACGGTTCCGGCGGCACCATCAGCAACACCAGGAAGCTCACCGCCACGGTGATCGCTCCTCCCATCAGGTAGTGCTGGGTCGGTAGCAGCAACACATGCCCGCGGTTCGAGGCATGCGCGAACGCTTCGCCCGAGAGGCCCGGCAGGACTATCCCGGCAAGCAGGAGAAACAGCAGGTGAGGCAATCTGGACGTCATCCGGCCCTTTTGTCCGAGTTTCACGCGATTGGGAAGGGCAGGACCCCTGGACGAAAGGATGAGACATGTCGTCTCAAGACGGCGTGTGTTCCGGGCAAGAAGACTTGGGCTGGGCGCGCAAAGGATTTAGGATCGGATTGTCCGGGAACTGCCAGACGGAGAATCTCATGCCTGAAGCAAAGCCTCTGGTGAAACCATTTTACGACAAGCGCACCGGATCCATTCAGTACGTTGTCTCCGATCCATCCACGCGCAAGTGCGTCATCATCGACCCGGTGCTGGATTACGACGAAAAGTCGGGCAGCACCGCCACATGGAACGCGGACGCCATCCTTGCCCACGTGGAGGAACAGGGGCTGGAGATCGAATGGATCCTCGATACCCATCCGCATGCCGATCATTTCTCGGCCGCGAGCTATCTCAAGTCGAAGACGGGTAAGCCCATCGGCATCGGCGAGAAGATTGTCGAGGTCCAGAAGCTCTGGAAGGACTTCTACAACTGGCCCGACTTTCCGGCCGATGGATCCCAGTGGGACCGGCTCTTCGCGCATGGCGACACCTTCTCCGTCGGAACCATCCCGGCCCGCGTGATCTTCTCGCCCGGCCACACGCTTGCCTCGGTCACCTATGTGATCGGCGACGCGGCTTTCGTGCATGACACGGTCTTCGTGCCGGATTCCGGTACCGCCCGCGCCGATTTTCCGGGCGGCAGCGCCTCGCAGCTTTACCGCTCGATCATGGAAATCCTGTCGCTGCCGGACGAAACACGGATCTTCGTTGGCCACGACTATCAGCCCGGCGGCCGCGAGCCGAAGTGGGAGTCGACGGTCGCGGAGGAGAAGGCCACCAACATCCACATGTCGAAGTGCCGGACGGAGGAGGAGTTCGTGACGCTGCGCGAGGAGCGCGACCGCACGCTGCCGATGCCGCGTCTGATTCTCCACGCGCTGCAGGTGAACATCAATGCCGGCCGCCTTCCGGAGCCCGAGTCCAACGGCACGCGCTATTTGAAGATTCCGCTCAACATCCTTCCGGATGCGAACTGGGGGTAGGGGGGACAGCCCCCTTCATCCTGAGCTTGTCGAAAGGTGAGCCCGTCGAAGGGCGAGTAACCGTCTGACGGCCTCATGGTGAGCTTCTCGAACCACGAGGCCGGTCGAGCGGGTTTCACTTCTCCTCGGGAGGCGGTCTCCCGTGCTTGAATGCGTTCTGCACGAGGGGGCAGTGACCGCCCGGGTCAGTTCTTTTCGATGGTTTCCTGCATGGCCTTGCGCACGTCTTCCGGCCACTCGGAGAGGGCTGGCCAGGCTTCCACCCCGCCATTACCGTCCTGCTGGGCGAAGTAGAGCTTCCTGTTCGCCTTGTCGATCGCCATGAAGGCGTCGGCCGACCCGCACGCGTGCGGCACGCATCCGGACGCATAGGCGATTCCTGACGCAAGCTTATGGAACCCGTCCGTGACCGAGAGGCCCGTCGCCACGTCCACCAGCTTGTTCCCGAGCAGGGTCTGCGCCATCTTGTAGACCGCTTCGTTCGAGAAGGCATCGACCGGATAGGCGAGATCGTCGATGTTCAGGCTGTCCCAGCTGGTGCCGGGTTGCGGTGTGTAGCTGAGCGTCCCTGCCAGCGTGAGCCCTTCGTCTGGAGTCCAGACCTGCACCTCAGCGGAGGTTCCTGGCAGGAGGTACGGAACGAAATAGATGGCGCTGTCGGTGATGGCCGGGGAAGGGGAGCCGCAATCATCGCCGGCCAGGGCGGTTTTCAGCTCCTCGTCCTCGGGCTTCCATGCGATTACGGTCCTGGGTCCGCAGGCATTGCCGCCAGCTCCGACCTGGAACAGCGCCGCTTCCACCGTGCCAATCTCCACTATGCGGTCATAGTCCAGGAAATATCCCCGGACGATTTCCGTGCCGTTATAGGACAGCACCCTCTCCATGCTGTCCGTCTCGGAGATCGTGAAAGCTCCATCGGCAAAGGGGATGGAGCTTTCCTCCTCGGCCTGTGCGCCGGAAAGCGTCAGGATCAGCGTCGCCAGAGCAAGATTCAAGTTTCGGCAATTCATTAATGAACTCCTGAAGTGTCAGGTTATGAAAAGCCGAATCTTTTTAGGCCACTTTCCAGCCGATGAAAATCTGCACGAATGGAGAAAATGGCTTCAGGCGGCCTACACCCAGGGACGGGTCTCGGTCATCTTCTGCTCGAAGCTTTCGATGGCGGCGCTCTTCTCGAGCGTCAGGCCGATGTCATCCAGGCCGTTGAGCAGGCAGTGGCGCTTGAAAGCGTCGATCTCGAACTTGATCACGCCGCCGTCGGGACCGCGGATTTCCTGCTGCTCGAGGTCGATGGTGAGCGTAGAGTTGGCACCGCGTGAAGCGTCGTCCAGCAGCTTCTCCAGCTCTTCCGGGCTGACGGTGATCGGCAGGATGCCGTTCTTGAAGCAGTTGTTGTAGAAGATGTCGGCGAAGCTCGTGGAGATCACGCAGCGAATGCCGAAGTCCAGAAGCGCCCACGGAGCATGTTCGCGGCTCGAACCGCAACCGAAGTTGTCACCCGCGATCAGGATCTTGGCATTCCGGTAGGCCGGCTTGTTGAGAACGAAGTCCGGGTTCTCCGAACCATCCTCCCGGTAGCGCATCTCGGCAAAAAGCCCCTTGCCCAGGCCGGTGCGCTTGATCGTTTTCAGATAATCCTTGGGGATGATCATGTCCGTGTCGATATTGACGATCGGCAGGGGGGCAGCGACGCCGGTGAGCGTAGTGAACTTTTCCATGGGACCAAACACGCCTATCAAGAACCGATGGGTTGGGGGAGTTCTTTACACAAGCTGGCGCGGCAAGCAAACCCCTCTTGCATCGAACGAATGGGTGCGTCATGGACAATCGCATGAAAGAACAGTCCATGTCCCTCCGCCGCTCCGTCCTCTACATGCCCGCCAGCAACGAGCGGGCGCTGGCGAAAAGCCCGTCGCTTGCCTGCGACTCGATCATCTTCGACTTCGAGGACGCGGTTGGTCCCGACGAGAAGGCGGCCGCCCGTGAGCGGCTGCTGGCCTTCCTTTCAGGCGCCGGACGGCCGCAGCGCGAGCTGGTGATCCGCATCAACGCGCTGGACAGCGAGTGGGGCAGGGACGATCTGGCAGCGGCCTGTGCCTGCCGGCCCGACGCCATTCTCATCCCAAAGGTGGAGGGTGTCGAAACGTTGCGCGAGGTCGACCGCGCTCTCGCGGAATTGAATGCCCCGGCGGACCTGAAGCTCTGGGCGATGATGGAGACGCCACGCTCCATTCTCAACGCCGGCGCGATTGCGGACTATGCGCGCGATCCGTCTTCCCGGCTCGATTGCCTGGTGGTCGGCCCCAACGACCTCGCCAGGGCAACCTGCATGGTGCCGGGGCCTGACCGGGCGAATCTCCTGCCGCTCCTGCTGCAGGTCGTGCTTTGCGCCCGCGCGGGCGGCATCACCGCGCTCGATGGTGTGTCCAACAACTTCCGCGATCTCGAGGCATTCGCTAGCGAATGCCGTCAGGGCCGCGAGCTCGGCTTTGACGGCAAGACGCTCATCCATCCTGCCCAGATCGACGGTGCCAACCGCATCTTCGGCCCCACCGACGAGGAGGTCGCCGAGGCGGAGGCCATCGTCGCCGAATTTGCCGAGCCTGAGAACAGCACCCGCGGCGTCATTTCCATGGGGGGGAAGATGGTCGAGCGGCTGCATCTGGAAATGGCCCGGAGCCTCCTTGAGAAGGCCCGGCTGATAAGGGAAAGGACCCAATGAAACTCTATCGCTTCCTGACCGGCCCCGACGACGCCTCTTTCTGCCACAAGGTAACCGCGGCCCTCAACAAGGGTTGGCAGCTCTACGGCTCGCCCACCTATGCCTACGACGCCGAGACGAAGACCATGCGCTGCGGCCAGGCCGTATTCAAGGAAATCGACGGGATCGACTATTCTCCGGACATGAAGCTGGGTGATTACTGAGGCCCCGGCTCACGTCCGATCGCGGTAGGAAAAGAGGGAATTGGTTTCTGCCCGCAACCGCGATGGAAGATCAAGCTTTGACCCTATCGCGTTCCGGTCCTGGCCAGGGCCAGGTGCCGGGGTTCTTTTTCGAAACTGCAGGACCCTGAACGAGAAAAGGCACGGGCGGGCGTCCGTGCCTTTTCTGTTTCAGCCCGGCAGGGAAAATCAGTCCGATCCCGACAGATACCCGTCGTCGGCGCTGTTCTCGATGCGCACCATGTCATCGTCGGACAGGCCGAAGTGGTGGCCGATCTCGTGGATCAGCACATGCGCGACGATGTCGCCCAGCGTTTCCTCGTTCTCGGCCCAGTAGTCCAGGATCGCCCTGCGGAAGAGCGTGATGCGATTCGGTCCCATCCCGGTGTCGGGATTCCAGCGTTCCGCAATGCCCCGCCCCTCGAACAGGCCCAGCAGGTCGAACGGTGTCTCGAGAGCCAGGTCGTCCATGATTTCCTCGGAGGGAAAATCGGCAACCTGAATCACGATGTCTCCGGTCAGCTTGCGGAACTGTTCCGGCAGATTCGCATAGATTTCCATCGCCAGCAGTTCGAGTTCTTCAAGCGATGGGGAAAGCTGGTCGTGCCAGGACCTTGTTCTATATATGCGTGCCATTTTTTATCCTTTGCCCGCATATAGCGTTTTCTGTTGCAGGTTGCGAGTGTTTCACGAGACTGTGGTAAAAGTCTATTTGGGGAAGGATTCTCGCAAAGGCCAGGGCCTCGGCCGGAAGTATCCCCGATCTGCAGTCTCCTTACTGCGTAAGGCCGCGCGGGTCTATCCTCCTTCTCTCTGCACGTGCTGCTTGACTCGGGGCCGGACCTCTGGAATCCATAAGAACATAACGTGAACAAACGGAACGGTTCGGAAACGTTTGGGACCGCTCCCTGTCCGAAACAGCGAAAACAAGCCTGGGCCACGTCCGGCATTGGTAGGCCGGGATGCCCGCAGCGAATGAGAGAGTGAACGACCATGGCACCCCCGGCCATGGCGCAGGACCTGCTTTTGTCCCTGCGCCGGCAGATTGCGCGGATTGAAGGCACCCAGCCCGAACGGCTGGAGGGTGGCGGTCTGCGCGAGGGCAGGGACTTGATTGTGTCCTCGCCGGGGACGGGGGACGCGCCGGAGATGGCAGGCGTGCAGGCGGGTGCGCCGGAAACGTCCGAAGCCGGACTGCTGGTCCGCCGCCATGCGCCGGATTCCGGTCGCATCCGGCTGGGCGTGGCGGGGCTCGACATGGCGCTGGGCGGCGGCTTGCCCCGCGCTGCGCTGACGGAAATCATCGGCCGCCAGACCCGCGATGCCGCTGCGGTGGCGGGTTTCGCGCTGGCCCTGGCCGCGCTCGCCGGCAGGGACGGGCAGCTGCCGCTGCTCTGGATCGGCCTCTCCCATTTTTTCATGGAGGCGGGGCTTCCCTATGCGACGGGCTTCACCCGTCTCTTCGGCATCGCGCCGGACCGGCTTCTGCTCGTCCATCCGAAACGCATCGAGGATGCCCTGTGGGCGGCCGAGGAGGCTGCCGTGCAGAACCGTTTCGCCGCTATCCTGCTGGAGCTGCATGGCAATCCCGCCCGGCTGGATCTCACGGCCACCCGCAGGCTGAGTCTGCGCGCGCGGGCGGCGGGCTATCCCCTTTTCCTGATCCGCCACGGCGGCAAGGCGCAGCCCACCGCGGCCACCACCCGCTTTGAGGTAGGGGCGGCCGCCTCGTCCCTGCGGGGGACGTTTTCCGGCCCGGTTTCGCGCTCCATCGGTCCGCCCGCCTTCGCCGTCACTCTCACGCGCAGCCGCACCGGAAAGGAAGGCACCTTCGTGCTGGAATGGAACGCCCATGACCTTAGCTTTCAGGAACGACAGCCCGTTCGGGGAAGACCTCTTCACGCAGGCGAGGAGCGTGCGGCGGATGCTGGCGGTCTGGCTGCCGCATCTTTCGACGGACCGCATCTTGCGCCAGCGCCATGGCACGGGCTGGCGTCAGGCCGGAAGGCAGGCTGAAGTTCCGCCGCTGGTGTTAAGCCACCGCGAGAACAACACCCAGCGCATCGCCGCTCTCAACGAGACGGCGGAAGCGCTGGGCCTGCGCCCCGGTATGGGCATCGCCGACGCCCGCGCCATGCACCCCTCCATCGAGGTTCTGGAAGCCGATCCGGAAGCCGACCACCGCCTGCTCTGCCGTCTCGCCGACTGGTGCGATCACTTCACGCCGCTTGTCGCGCTCGACGGCAGCGACGGCCTGATGCTCGACATCAGCGGCTGCGCCCATCTGTTCAGCGGCGAGAATGCCCTTCTGCGCGTTCTGCTGCGCCACCTCACCCGGCAGGGCTTCGACGCCCGTGCTGCCCTTGCCTCGACGCAGGGCATGGCCTGGGCCGCGGCGCGGTTTGTGGCAAAAGCGGTTCCAGGAAAAGTGGGAACCGCTTTTCCGTCCGGAACCGCGACAGGCAAACAAGGCATGGTTCCAGGAAAAGTGGGTGCTGCTTTTCCGTCCGGAACCGCGGAAAAACAAGGGGGTAGGGCAGGTCGGGATTTCTGTGAAGGTCCGAACCACTTGGGTCCTTCCGCTAACATCCCCCCGGGCGGCGAGCGCGATGCGCTTGCGCCCATGCCGCTTGCCGCGCTGCGGATTCCGCCGGAGACGGTCGCGAAGCTGGAAAGCGTGGGCCTGCGCCGCGTCGGCGCTCTGCTCGATGCTCCGCGCGGACCGCTGGCGCGCCGCTTCGGCCAGCTTCTGGTCACCCGTCTCGATCAGGCGCTGGGCACTGTCGAGGAGGCCATCTCGCCCCGTTTTCCGGTTCCGCCCCTGTCCGTCGAGCGGCGGCTCGCCGAGCCCGTCAGCCTGGTTGAGGACATCCAGTCCCTCCTGCTTCTGCTGGCCGGGCGGCTGAAGCAGGACCTCGAGCGTCGGGGTGAGGGTGCGCGCCAGCTCACGCTTTCCCTGTTCCGCATGGATGGCGCCGTCACGCGCATCGCTGTCAGCACCTCGCGCCCCCTGCGCGATCCGCAGGCCATCGGTACGCTTTTCGCGGAGAAGTTCGCCGTCCTCGAGAACAGTCTCGATCCCGGCGAAGGCTTTGAGCTTGTCCGCCTCGCTGCGGCTTCGACGGCCCCCTTCGTTGAGAAGCAGGAAGACCTCCATGGCGATCCGGCTTCGGCCGGCGAGGAGCGCTTCGCTCTCGTGGTCGACCGGCTCCGCGCCCGCCTGGGCGACAGCGCCGTGCTGATGCCCTCACCGGAGGAGAGCCACATGCCTGAGCGCGAGGGCCGCTTCGTCGCCTTCCGCGTCTGGGTGGAATCCCCGTCCGCCGCCCGCTACGCCACCGCCGGCAGCGCAGTTCTCAAACCCGATACCCAGTTCGATGCGGTGCCGGCCGCGCTGCTGCGCCCGCTCCGCCTGCTTCTGCGGCCGGAGCCGGTCGAGGCCGCCGCCGAGGTGCCCGAGGGCCCGCCCTTCTCCTTCCGCTGGCGCAAGGCGCTCTACCGCGTCGTCCGCGCCGAGGGGCCGGAGCGCATCGAGCCGGAGTGGTGGCGCATGCCCGCAGGCACCCTGCCGCGCGACTATTTCCGCGTCGAGGACACGGAGGGCCGCCGCTTCTGGCTGTTCCGCGAGGGCATCTATGACGGTGGGGCCAACCCCCGCTGGTTCATGCACGGGCTCTTCCCATGAGCGCGCCGGTCGGAAGCCCCGGGGCCGCGCAAGGCCCGCGCTATGCGGAATTCGGCATCCAGTCGAATTTCTCCTTCCTGCGCGGCGCCTCTCGTCCGGAGGAGCTGGTGCTGGCCGCCCATGAGCTGGGCTACAGCGCCGTGGGCCTTGCGGATCGCAATACCGTGGCCGGTGTCGTGCGCGCCTGGAAGCAGGCGCAGGCCTGCGGCATCGCCTATCACCCCGGCAGTCGTCTGGTCTTTGCCGACGGCACGCCGGATATCCTCGCCTATCCGCAGGACAGGAAAGGATGGGCACATCTCTGCCGCATGCTGACCCAGGCCAATCTCCGCGACGAGGCGAGCAAGGGCGCGCCCGTCCTCTACCGGCAGGATCTCCTGCAATGGGGCGCGAACCTGTCGCTCGCCGTCCTGCCGGAGCTCGCCCTCCCGGCGGCGGAGACCCTCGCCTTTCTGCACGAGCTGCGGGCGGCTTTCGGCCGCTCGGTCTGGCTCGCTGTGGCGCCGCAATTCCGGGGGGACGACCGTTGGCGACTCGCCCAGGCAGCAGCACTGGCGGAGGCCGCCCGCCTGCCTCTCATGGCTACCAACGACGTGCTCTACCATGAGAAGTCCCGCCGCCCGCTGCAGGATGTGCTCACCGCCATCCGCCTCAAGACCACCATCCACCGCGCTGGCTTCGCGCTGGAGGCCAATGCCGAGCGGTATCTGAAGTCGTTGGAGGTCATGCGGCGCCTGTTCCGCGACTGCCCCCACGCGCTGGAGGAGACCCTGCGCTTTGCCGCAACCCTCTCCTTTTCGCTTGATGAATTGCAGCACAACTATCCCGACGAGGTCTCCGAAAGCGGCCTCACCGCCGAGGAGGAGCTGGAGCGCCTCACCTGGGAGGGGGTGAAGCGGCGCTTTCCCGGCGGCCTCGCGCCGCAGCACGAGGCGCTCATCCGCAAGGAACTCGCGCTCATCCGGAAGAAGAGCTACGCGCGTTATTTCCTGACGGTCTACGACATTATCCGATTCGCCCGCAGCCAGGGCATCCTCTGCCAGGGGCGCGGTTCGGCCGCCAATTCGCTGGTTTGCTACTGCCTCGGCATCACCGAGGTTGGCCCCGACATCATGGACCATCTGCTTGAGCGCTTCATCTCCGAGGAGCGCAACGAGCCGCCGGATATCGACGTCGATTTCGAGCACGACCGGCGCGATGAGGTGATTGCCTACATCTACCGGAAGTACAGCGAGAAGAACACGGCGCTCGCCGCGGCCGTCATCACCTATCGCGGCCGCTCGGCCGCCCGCGAGGTGGCGAAGGCCATGGGCCTCTCCGAGGACGTGGTGAACGCACTCTCGGGCTCCATCTGGGGCTGGTCCAGGCATCCGGTGGGCGAGCAGGAGGCGAAGGCCGCCGGGCTCGACCAGTCCGACCCGCTCACCCGCCACGTGTTCGACCGCGCCAACGAGATAATGGGCTTCCCCCGCCATCTCACCCAGCATGTCGGCGGCTTCGTCATCACGCGCGACCGGCTCGACGAGATCGTTCCCATCGTCAAGACCGCGATGGCGGAGCGCAAGATGATCGAATGGGACAAGGACGACCTCGACAATGTCGGCCTGCTCAAGGTCGACATCCTGGCGCTCGGAATGCTCTCCTGCCTGCGCCGCTGCTTCGATCTGCTGGAAGCCCATTACGGCCCGCGCGACGCGCACGGCCGCCCCTATACGCTCGCCACCCTGCCGCAGGAACAGAAGCCGGTCTACGACATGATCTCCCGCGCCGATATGATCGGCGTCTTCCAGGTGGAATCTCGCGCGCAGATGTCCATGCTGCCGCGGCTTCGGCCGCAGACTTTCTACGACCTGGTCATCGAGGTGGCGATCGTCCGCCCCGGCCCCATCCAGGGCGACATGGTGCATCCCTACCTGCGCCGGCGCGAGGGGCGGGAGAAACCGGAGTACCACAACGAGGAACTGCGGGCGATTCTGGGCAAGACCTTGGGTGTCCCCCTGTTTCAGGAACAGGCCATGAAGATCGCCATCGTCGCGGGCGGCTTCTCCTCCAGCGAGGCGGACCAGCTGCGCCGCGCAATGGCCACCTTCCGTCGCACCGGCGCGGTCAAGCACTATCGGGAAAAACTCATCGAGAGCATGGTCCGCAAGGGCTACCCGCGCGACTTCGCCGAGCGCTGTTTCCGTCAGCTCGAGGGCTTCGGCGAATATGGTTTCCCGGAGAGCCATGCCGCTTCCTTCGCCCTCCTGGTTTACGCCTCCGCCTGGTTCAAGGCCTATTATCCGGACATCTTCTGTACGGCACTGCTCAACTCCCAGCCGATGGGCTTCTACGCGCCGGCCCAGATTGTCCGCGACGCGCGCGAACACGGCGTCGAGGTTCGCGAGCCGGACATCAACTTTTCCTTCTGGGATTCGACGCTGGAGCCGGCCCCCTTCGATCCGGGCCGCATGGCTCGGCAGCACCGGCCGATGCGTTCCGTCATCCGCTCCGCCCATGCGGTGCGTCTTGGCTTCCGCCAGATCAAGGGCCTCTCTGAGGCGGACATGGAACAGCTCGTTGTCCGGCGCGGCCGCGGCTACACCTCCGTGCGCGATCTCTGGCTGCGCTCCGGCCTGCCAAAGAGCGTGATCGCCCGCCTCGCCGAGGCGGATGCCTTCCGCTCGCTCGGGCTCGACCGCCGCGCCGCCCTCTGGGCCGTCCACGCGCTGGACGAGACCCGCGCGGCGGACCGCCTGCCATTGCTCGACCGGCGTGAGGTCGGTCTGTTCGAGGCTGAGCCGGAGGTGAGCCTGCCCGCCATGCGCCCCGGCGAACACGTGGTGAGCGACTACCGCTCCTTAAGCCTTTCTCTCAAGGCCCACCCCGTCTCCTTCCTGCGTGAGCGGCTGGCGCGCAGCCGCGTCGTCCCCAGCGCCGCGTTGCGAGCCAGGCGGAACGGCGAGCGCCTGTCGGTGGCGGGCCTTGTCCTCATCCGCCAGCGCCCAGGCACGTCGAAGGGCATCATCTTCATGACCATTGAGGACGAGACGGGTGTGGCCAACATCGTCGTCCGCACCCAAGTCTTCGAGCGCTTCCGGGCCGAGGTGCTGGGGGCCCGCCTCATCCGCGTCACCGGCCGCCTGCAGAACGTCTCCGGCGTCATCCACGTGATAGCCGAGCGGATCGAGAACCTGAACCCGTGGCTCAATCTTCTGACCGCGGAGGAGGGGCAGCAGGAGATCCGCTGGACCAGATCCGCCGACCCGGCTTCCTGCACAGCTTCCGGTCCGGGCAAGCCAGACGGCGTATCATCGGTCATGCCGAAGGGGAGGAATTTTCATTGAAGCGGTTCTTGCGCTCCTGAACCGCGCCGGGGCGGGGAAGCATGGGAACAGTTTGAGGGGGGGCGGCAGGACGCCTTCCGGTGAACCGTGGCGAGGCGCTGGCATGAGGAGGGTGCGCGAAGCACCGGGAAAGGGCTTCCCGGTCGCACAGGCGCAGGCAGGAACGTGCCTGGCGGGGAGGGAAAAGCGAGCGCCGAATTCCCGCCCGCTCGTTTCGCGCCTCCGTTCGGCCCGAACGGCTTGCGTCGTGTCCTGTCTGCACGGCATGCGTCGAGCCTGCCTGCACGGCGTGCGCTCCGTCTCGCCGTCAGCACGTGCGCGATCGGCTCACTCGTTGTCCTGCAACTCGCGCGCTTCGGAAGGCAGCATCACCGGCACGCCATCCCGCACGGGATAAGCCAGGCGGGCGCGGCGCGAGATGAGCTCCTGCCGCTCCGGATCCCACTCCAGCGGGCCCTTGGTGAGCGGGCAGACGAGCAGCTCGAGCAGCTTTGGATCGACCGAATTCCTGTTTGAGCGGGCGCCTTCCATCGGCATGACCTCACGGACGGTTCAGGGCGGAACGCTCCGGCCTTTGTCTGCCTGCAATCATAGCAGCCTCAAACCGGGGATGCTTCGGCACAAATAAGCGGAGCGCGGCGGCAGGGGAAGTGGCTAGCTTGTCCCATCGGAGCCGCGACGCGCACTCCGGCGGCTCCGCGAAGCTGCAGACCAGGTTTCTGTCAGAGGCAGGAATCAACCGGCGCGGTTCCCGCAACCATCGCTGCCAGGATCTTCGTTCGAGCGGGACAGGACCGTTCAAAGTTTCAGGCAACAGCCTGCCCCGCATGGACCGGCTTGCCGGTCATCTCCGTGGGCCACGAAGCGAGAAGGGCTTGCAGACGCTCGGAAACTGCCTAGGAACCGCAAGCCGTGTTGAGCGGAACTGGCACCCCCTGAAGCGGAACGAGATGCACACCGAAGCCTGGCCGCAGTGGAGGAGGGCGGCCGCAGCGGCGGTCCGCACCAATCTCCGTTCCGCGAATCAGGCGAACAGCAGCGAGGAAAGCTTCCGGCGGCCGGCAATCGTTGCCTTGTCTGTCACGCCCCAGGCCTCGAACAGCTCAAGCAGCTTCTTGCGCGCGCCGTCGTCGTTCCACGTGCGGTCAGCCTTCACGATGGCGAGCAGGTGATCGGTCGCCGCGTCGCGCTGGCCGCGCGCATTGCAGATCAGCGCCAGGTCGAACCGGGCCTGATGGTCGCTCGGGTTCTCCGCCAGACGCCGCTCCAGTTCAGCCGGGTCGCCCAACTTCGCCACCTCTTCCATGAGCGCGATCTTGGCGCGCACCGCAGCGACGGCCGGAACATCGGCCTTGTCTGCGGGAATGCGCTCCAGAACCTGTTTGGCGCGGTCGGTCTGCCCGGCCTCGAACAGCATGTCGGCCATGGCCGACAGCGCGTCCACGTTTTCGGGATCCTGCTGCAGGATGGCGGCGTAGATTTGTGCGGCGGTCTGGGTGTCGCCGGCGCCGCGCGCCTCGGCGGCTGCCGCCAGGGCCTCCTCGATACGCCCGCCGCCGCCCTGCGCCACGCGGTTGATGAACTCGCGGATCTGGCTTTCCGGAACGGCGCCCATGAAGCCATCAACCGGCTGGCCGTCCTTGAAGGCGATCACGGCAGGGATGGACTGGATGCCGAGCTGGCCCGGAATGGCGGGATGTTCGTCGATGTTGAGCTTCACGAGCTTCACGCGGCCGCGTGCCTCGCGCACCACCTTTTCGAGCGCCGGCGCAAGCTGGCGGCACGGGCCGCACCAGGGCGCCCAGAAGTCGACCAGCACGGGCTGGTTGCGCGATTCGCGAATCACGTCCGCGGCGAAGGCGGCGGTCGTCGTGTCCTTGATCAGCTCGGCCTCGGATGGGGCAGAGAAACCGGCCGCACCGCCGGACCCGGCGCCAAACGTCACGTTCGTCTGGGTCGTTCCGCCATTGGCGTAGCCGCCAGCATAAGGATTGTTCCGGTCGCTCATTCTTGCCCTTTCACCAGCTCTTTGATGTCCACCCATCCCGGGCCGCAGGCCCGCAGTTTGATGTGGCGATCATTGCGAAACTTTCAAGATCATAGGCTCGTGTCCCGTTGCGCGGATAAAGCGCAGCAGGTCGTCGCGCTGAATCGTCGTCGTCGCCGCGTTGTGCAACGGATGGCCGGTGATGATGTCGCTCTCCATGAGGTGCGAATCAAGAATCACCGTCACCTCGTGATTCGTGTCGTTGATGAGTCCGAAGACGGTCACCGAACCGGGAATCACGCCGAGCAGCTCCATCATCTTTTCCGGTTTGCCGAAGGAAAGCCGCCCGGAAGCGCCGATCACATGATGCAGCTGCTTGAGGTCCACCACGGCATCCTGCTCGACGACGACCAGGAAATGCCGGTCCTTCCGGTCGCGGAGAAACAGGTTCTTCGTGTGCGCGCCGGGGATTTGCGCGGAGATGCCGCGTGATTCGCTGACGGAAAACACTGGGGGGTGCGTGTAGGTGGTTACGGTTATCCCCAGGGATTCGAGGAACTGCATCAGCTCGTCAGGTGTTTTCGGCATTGTCCCCTCGCGCTTGTTTATCCGGGGTTTTTAGGCAAACGGCGGGCTTTCTGGCAAGCGAAAGCCTTGCCGTTGCTGGCCCGAAAGCGGGGGTGCGGCAACTCATTCACATGTCATCCAAAAAATCTGCATTTTCCCTGTTGCATTCGGACCGGAGTTCAGCCATATAGGCGCCACCTGCAGCGCCGGACGGTGTTGCGAAAGCGGGTGTAGCTCAGGGGTAGAGCACAACCTTGCCAAGGTTGGGGTCGTGGGTTCGAATCCCATCGCCCGCTCCAGTTTCTCTCACGAAAAGCCGCGCTTAGCGCGGCTTTCGTGCTTTTGGCATGGGGCCTTTCCCTGCGGCCGAAAGGCTGCTCTTTCCCGCCCTCAGGCTAAGCGTCCAGGCTCTTCCCGGACACTGGGATTTTCCCCGGCAGCTGATTCTGCGCGGGGTGAAGCGGGTCACGCTTTTCCCGATTGCCCCAGGGGGGGCGTTTCGTTCCCGGGTTCTTACGAATGCGCATCGCGGTCGTTCGGGGTAACGAGAGATGGAGGTCTGGCGGGGCACGCCGAATCGCCGATTCGCAACCGATGCGCGCCTGTTGAAATAATTTTCGCCCACGCCTTGTATTCGCCGCAATGGCCGCCTAGATAGAGGTCATCGAACTTGTTGATGAACTTGGATTGGCGCCCACGGGCGCGTCTCTGATCTTCCTTCTCAATTTCGACTCCTCGAACGTCCGGCGCGGTGCCGGGCGCGGGAACCTACATCCGATTGAAGGGGATGCATCATGAACACCGGAACAGTTAAGTTCTTCAACGAGACCCGCGGCTACGGCTTTATCGAGGTTGGCGGCGGCCAGCCGGACGTCTTCGTCCACATTTCCGCGGTTGAGCGCTCTGGCATGAGCACACTGCGCGAAGGCCAGCAGCTGAGCTTCGAGGTCGTGCGGGACGTCCGCAACGGCAAGCTCGCCGCCCAGAACCTGCAGCTCGCGTAAACAGCCGCATTCCGGCGGGCGTATGCCCGTCCTGCCGGCCCCGGTTATACCGAAGTTTGGCGCTTCGGCCCGCTGACCACGGATGTACTGGCAGCAGCCTTTAGGCGCCCGTCGCATTTCACTGCCGGATCTGTCCGGCAGCGGGAATGCGACAAACAGTTTGGAAGGGCGGACGAGGCGCTCTGCGCCGGACCGCCATCTGAAGGAAGAAGGTCGGGTCCGCCCCGGCCTTTTTTCTTTTTCCAAGCGGTCCCAGGAAAAGTGGATACCGGTTTTCCGTCCGGGACCGCGATGAACAAAACATCGGTCCCAGGAAAAGTGGGCACCGGTTTTCCGTCCGGGACCGCGACAGCAAACAACGGTCTAAAGAGAGGACCCGGCTTTCCGTGCCGGACCGCCCGGATCCGCGAACACCGAACCCCGCTTTCCCTCTGAACCCGCAAGAAACTCCCGAGGAGGAACCCATGAGCCAGACGCTCATCGATCAAGTTTTCACCCCCAAGCCCAACCGCTTCGAGACACGCCAGGACACGACCACGCGCGTTGCGCGCGAGATCATCGAGCAGGAGGTGGCAGCCCGCCAGGCCAAGACAGCCCGCCTGCGCGCTGCCCGCGAGGCGAGGGAGGCGGAAGAAGCTGCTTCACAGCCTGTTACGCCGCGCCCGCGCCGCATGCCGAAGCCGGCGTTGCGCCGCGGCGGCACGCGCTGACGCGGTCCGGCGTTTCGCTCGAGTTTCCGAAGCGACCGCTTCACCACACCCCGACTTGCCGGGGAGCGAGCCGTCCAGGAAGGCAGGCGAACGGCACGGCGCACTCTGAAAGCCCGCGACCTTTGACGCGCTCCGCGTCCGGCCGGGGCCTTCCTCCCGACCGGGACCGACAACAGCGGTACGGGGGAAACCCGAAATGACCTTCTTGAAAGCCCGCCTCGCGCGGGCTTTCTTGTTTCCCGCGTCCATCTCACACGTCCGCGGCCGGGCAGCGCCCTTGTCTTGTTCCTGATCAAGGCATTGTCTACCTTCCGCGTGCATTGAGCCCTGCAGCCATCATGGCGCGGAAGGCAACACGGAAAGGGGTCGGGCATGGCCGGGAAGAAGCTGGTGGTCACAGGTGCGGTGATGGGCGGACTTGCGGTTGCGCTGGGCGCTTACGGAGCCCATGGGCTGCGCGCGCATGTCGGCCCGCAGGAACTCGCCTGGTGGCAGACCGGTGTGCAGTATCACATGTGGCACGCGCTGGCGGTGCTGGCGCTCGGCCTTTCCGGCCAGGCGTGGGGACGCCTGCCCGGCTGGCTGTTTGTGCTGGGTGCGGCGATCTTCTCCGGCACCCTCTATGCCATGGCGCTCGGCGCTCCCCGCTGGCTCGGCGCCATCACGCCCGTCGGCGGCGTGTTGATGATCGCCGGCTGGGCGGCGCTGGCGTGGAAAGCGGGGAGGGTTGGGAAACTCGGCGCCTAAGCCTCTTGCGTTACAGCCGTACGTAGCTCCGCCGCCTCGGCTTCTGTATCGTCAGGTGGGGTATTTTTCTCATGGTTTCCGCCAAGAACACCCAAATAACTAAGCACCTCAAAGAGGAATGGCTTCATGAAGCACATTCGAGCATGAACATCTTCATCTTTAAACCTGCTCACATGCCTTGCGACATCAACTTTCGTTCCTAGTCGGAACTTTTTTCGGACAAAAATTTCCTTCCTTCCAGAGATTCTGGGACTAAAGTCATCGCCTTGAACAAGAGCTACTAGACGTTCCTCTGGATATATTTCGAGCAGTTCCCTTGGTGTGCGACTCTCAAGCATACCTTGGGAGTCAGCCCATTCCCAAATCTCCTCATCATAAAGATGTTCCAGAGTTATCTGTAAACGGTAATGGGCCTGCAATATTGGGATAATATGAGGAGGTTTAGGGTAACAAAAGCACTTCGCCGAAGAAATCACCCCTTCCGTTCTATTCCAGGCTTTCCTTTGTTCATTAGCATCGAGATCAAGGATGCCAGCGGCTCGTGGTCTTTGGGGATGGTGCTTGTGGTGCGCACGCCAACCGCGCAACATGTCGATGACAAATTCGTGACCTCCCCCACTCTCTTTCGTCTCAAAATCAACCAAACTGGAACAGTCCGGATAAAAAGCTTTGACGCAGCGTTCCAGTACAATCTTATCACTTTCACCTTCTACAAAGATCTTAGGTCGATTTTGTTTCGCCAGCTCTTGGGCCCGGAGGCTGGCCTCCGCCTGTTCACGCACATTGCGAATCAAGTCCTGCACTCTCGGCGCCAAGATGGCGACAGTTCCCATTCTGTCGTCCAGATCGTTAATCTGCGTAGTTACAGTTGTCCCCCGCTCGTCATTTTCCCGATAAACATGGCAGCATACAACATTCCTATTCTCTGTATTTTTTAAAAAACCGGTGAGTGTGTAGTAAGTAGTATTTGCGCGACATTCTGAGAAAATGACGAAAATTGAGCAGCCAACTCAATTGCATTTCCAAACTCAAGATTATTCTCTGGCTCCTCGTAAGCCCAAATAAAACTATAAGGTGCGGCTCCCTGCCGCTGTAGAGATCGTTCTTTTTTCTGAAATAAATTTCAAAATCAATGGTATGTGTCTTACCTTTATTCCATCTCCCCTGCTATCAAGTGAAATAGACTTTTCGCCGCCGAGAAAATCTAAACGTTGGAAAATTGGCGTAAGGTCTTTTGGTAACGCAAGTCGCGTTTTGATTCTTAGAGAATCGAGAATTTCGGCACTAAGACTTGAAAGATGGTCGGCAATTGATTTTTCAAATGAACTACTTGATTCTACGAAACTTTTTGATGCTACTTCTGCTATAGTTCTGTAGATCCTTCCCCGCAGCTGATCAAAGTATGACGCGTCTTTAACTGCAGGAACGTATTCAAACTCTATCTGACGCAACAATGCATGGATGTTTGATCTGCCTTTGATTTCTACCTTGATTCGATCGACCGCCCCTCGACGTTTAGGGCTTATTCGAATTCCATAAGTATTGATCCGAGTGAAGCCCTGACTCTCTCCATCGCCTTTCCCAAATTATAAAATCGCCATTATTCGCCTTATAAGAATCGGGGATATCCAACTCCAGGCGGACGATAATTTCTTTAGGTGATTTGGCCTTTACTGGGGCAAATACGTTATAGTCATATTTGAAATCAAACCCCTTTCCGGGGTTTGTTTCTTCGTTAAAGAAGAGATTTAGCGCCCTTAATATGTTTGATTTTCCGGAATCATTTTTTCCAACTATGATTAAAAGATCACTCGCAGAGAGTGTTACCTTTTGTATTGATCTAAAATTCTCAATGTGAATTTGACGAATCTTCACACTCACAGGCACCCCCCATTTCGGCTAGGTGACGAATCGAAAATAACAGCCCCAGCCAATCTTTTAGAATGAAAGCACGGACTGTTTCGTTTTGCAATCGGTGGTAGATGAATGCTTCATCGAGTGTACGCTAAACAAAACAAGGAGCCTGCGGAATGGGCTCCTTGTTCGTAGTCTCCCTAATCGATATGTCTCTAAACGCTAGACAATAATTAGCGGTCCGCCTACTCCCCCTCAACCACCGGCGACTTGCCGCGCAGGGCGTCGAAGATCTTGCCGAAGTCCTTGAGGCCGCCCATGGTGGTCTTGGGCAGGAGCAGCGGCGCGTAGTACTTCACGTAGGCGAGCATCACCAGGATGTTCATGTAGAAGCACATCACGCCCATGTAGGTCGGGCTGAACAGGCGGTCGAACCGGTGGTTCAGGATGATCGCGTTGTACCAGACCACGCCGGAGATCGGCAGGCAGATGATGAGGCCCAGCGGAACGAAGCGGTTGAACACCAGCATCAGGCCGCCGAGGATCTCGCAGGTCTTGACGATGTCGAACAGGCCGACCTCGATCATGGTGACCAACATCTGGCTCGACTCGGGCGTGTTGCCCACCGGCTGCGGGAAGATGGTCGGCAGGCCGAGCTGCGTCAGCCAGTAGGACGTGCCGGACATGATCATCCAGCCGCCGAGGTAAAGCCGCATCGCGGAGAGCACCAGCTTGACGATGGTGCCGAGGTTCCACTCGTATTCAATCATGCGCGACATGTCGGCTTACTCCTCAACAACGTAGCGGATCATCTGATCGATACGGCCGCCACGCGGGCCGATGTGAATGAAGTCGATCACGGTCTTCGGGGCCTCGCCGGCCTTCTCCAGCTTGTGGAACACGACCACGTCACGGCCGTCGCCGATCATCGGGCGCACCAGCGTGGACTTGTAGCCGCTGTTGTCGGCGAGTTCCGGGAAGGCGGCGCGATCGAACTCGGCCTTCGGGTCGATGAATTCCGCCAGGGCGTAGCCGCCCTTGTTGTTCTCGTAGATCTCCGCGCGGAAGTCGGAGATCATGTGCCGCGGCATCTTGTCGATGGCCGGGCCCCACTGCCAGCCGGGAGCGATGTGCAGCTGATAGTAGATGTTGCCGAGGAAGATCGCTGCGACGACAAGCGAGATGAGGTAGAGCGTTCTTTCCGATATCTTGTGTTTTGTGGCCAAAATAGCCTCCGTCCGTAACAAACGTTGCGGGGCTTATGCCAGAAACGGAAGCTTTGGGGTAAAAGCAATCCTGCAAAGCTGTATTGCAGGAAACGCATAATTATTATGCAAAGAAATCAGTAGCCGGACCGAAACGCGTACCCCATCGCGGTGCCGCCCCTGGCGGAGCGGCACATGTAAAACGTGTCAAAACAATGGGTTATGTTCAGCGAATCGTCGTGCCGGCATCCCGCATCTGCCGGATCATGGCGTCAAGCGACCCGTTGAGGTCGATGCCGCGGCAGGCTTCCAGCAGCACGGTGACATTGAAGCCGTGGCTGCGCGCGTCAAGCGCCGAATAGGCCACGCAAAAATCCGTCGCGATGCCGGCGAGCGTGATGCGGGAAATCCCGCGCTCGCGGAGATACCCGGCAAGTCCGGTGGGCGTGGTGCGGTCGTTCTCGAAGAACGCGGAGTAGCTGTCGATCTCGCGGTGATAGCCCTTGCGGATGATGAGCTCGGCCCTGGTCGTCACCAGGTCCGGGTGGAACTCGGCGCCGTGCGTGCCCTGCACGCAGTGGTCGGGCCACAGCTTCTGCTCGCCATAGGGCATCTGCACCGTCTCGAACGGTGCCTTGCCGGGATGTTGCGAGGCGAAGCTCGAGTGGTCAGCCGGATGCCAGTCCTGTGTCAGGATGACGTGCTCGAACTCGCCCATGAGTTGGTTGATGATGGGAACGATGTCATGTCCGCCCTCGACGCCAAGCGCGCCGCCGGGACAGAAATCGTTCTGCACGTCGACAACGACCAGAGCTTCCTCGGCCATGGTAACACCCCCTTGGATCAATGAAGGAAGGGCGCTCTGGCTTGCGGAGCGCCCTTCCGGAAATCGTCAGGCTCAGGCGGCCTTCTTCTTGGGCGTGATCAGGTTGCGCTCGAGCAGCAGCTCGGCGATCTGCACGGCGTTGAGGGCCGCACCCTTGCGCAGGTTGTCGGCCACCACCCACAGGCTGAGGCCGTTCTCGACGGTCGGATCCTCGCGGATGCGGCTGATGTAGGTGGCGTCCTCGCCCGCGGACTCGTAGGGCGTGACGTAGCCGCCGTCCTCATGCTTGTCGACGACCAGGCAGCCCGGCGCCTCGCGCAGGATCTCGCGGGCCTCCTCCGCCGTGATCGGGTTCTCGAACTCGATGTTGACGGCTTCCGAGTGGCCGATGAACACCGGCACGCGCACGGCGGTGCAGGTGAGCTTGATCTTCGGGTCGAGCATCTTCTTGGTCTCGACCATCACCTTCCACTCTTCCTTCGTGTAGCCGTCTTCCATGAACACGTCGATGTGCGGGATGACGTTGAAGGCGATGCGCTTGGTGAACTTCTTCTTCGTGATCGGGTCAGCCACGAACACGGCGCGGGTCTGCTCGAACAGCTCGTCCATGCCTTCCTTGCCGGCGCCGGACACCGACTGATAGGTGGCCACGACGACGCGCTTGATGGTGGCGCGGTCATGCAGGGGCTTCAGCGCCACGACCAGCTGCGCGGTGGAGCAGTTCGGGTTGGCGATGATGTTGCGGTTACGGAAGCCCTCGATCGCGTCGGGGTTCACTTCCGGCACGATCAGCGGAACGTCAGCGTCGTAGCGCCAGGCCGAGGAGTTGTCGATGACAACGCAGCCCTGCTTGCCGATGCGCGGCGCCCATTCCTTGGACACGGAGCCGCCCGCGGACATCAGGGCGATGTCGGTGTCGGAGAAATCGTAGTTGTCGAGCGCCTGGACCTTCAGAGTCCGGTCGCCATAAGAGACTTCGGTGCCGAGCGAGCGGCGGGAAGCCAGAGCGACGACTTCGTCAGCCGGAAAACCGCGCTCCTCCAGGATATTGAGCATTTCCCGGCCGACATTGCCGGTTGCTCCCACGACAGCGACTTTAAAACCCATGAGACATCACTCCTGTTCTCTCCGCTAGCTTCGGATCAAAACCCGCCGGCCCTGCGGGCTCTTTTCCTCCCCGGCTTGCATCGGGGAGAGAACGAGCGAGCCAGGAAAGATTAGACCGTTTTGAGGGTCGTTTTGGCCGTCGTTTTTATGGTAAAGCGGAGACACGCGCTGCCGCCGTCGGCCGCGTCTCTTTGGCTGGCAATGACAAGCGCATGATAGGCGCACATGACCAAGCGATCTCCGTTCGCGCAGCTTTTTACGCAGAATTGCCCCGAAGTCAATTGTTATACGCGAAGCCGCGGCTCCGTACATGGTGTGCCATTCGCTCCATGCCAAGGGTGGCGTTTCGCGATGTTTTCTGAACCCCTTTGCCTTGGAACGGTCTCACCCTTTGGCAGGCGGTACGACTTTACCCGTCTACGCTCAATGGCTCGGCCGTATGACGGTCGCGGAGACTTTCATCCTGAGCCCGCCGAAGGGCGACGGCTCCAGAAGGCACCTGCAGTCTTTGCCTCATCCCTCGACGGGCTTGGGATGAGGCGAAGAACAATTCGCATCCGGATCCAGAGCCAGCCGCCCTACCGCGCGACCAGCACCACGCGGCGGTTCTTGGCGCGGCCCTCGTCATCCTCATTGGGTGCGGCCGGGGCGAGGGGGCCGACGCCGCGCGCCTCGAGCCGGTCTCCGGCGATACCGCGCGCCACCAGCGCATCCCTCACGGCCTTGGCGCGGCGGTTGGAGAGGTCGAGGTTGTAGTCGAGGCTGCCCTGACTGTCCGTATGGCCGACCACGTAGAACTTGAGATCGTTGCCCTGGAGATAGGTCACCATCTCGTTGAGCTGCGGCTCGGACTCCGCCTTGAGCTCTGCCTTGTCGGTGTCGAAGTAGAGCCCGTAGAGCGCCACGCTGCCGGTGCTGGCGATCTTGGTCGCCATTTCGTTGCTGTCCACCGTGCGCATCAGGTTTTCCATCGCGCGAGGCTCGGCGATCTCCACCAGCGCCGTCACGCGCTCGTTGAGCGCGGTGGACATGTCGCCGAAGCTGCCGCCGCGGTTGAGCGCCACAAACAGCGCGGCCAGCGTGTTGTCGTCCTTCTTCATCAGTGCGTAGCGGATGTCGTGCGCGCCGTCGAACACGGCCTGTACCAGGCGTGCACGGTCACCCGTCACTTCCGGGCTGCTGACGTGCGTGGACTTGTTGTTCCAGTGGTATCTCAGTTCCTTGAACGGCTGGCCGCATTCCTCCTTGGCGCACTCGAACACGATCTGGAAGCCTGCGTTTGCAAGCTGATCGTAGAAGTTCCGGAACACCTCCAGCGATGACCGGTCCCGCGGCGTGATGTAGACCGTGCGGGTGATCTTGCCTTCGGCCCGCAGCGTCTCCGTGAAATGCTTACCCCCCTCGTTGGAAGCCTTTCCGGAGGGCAGCACGATTTCGTCATAGGCGGTGACGCTTTGCAGCAGGATCTTGGAGTCGCCGTAGCGTCCCGTGAAAGGATGGTCCTTCGCACCGGGCTGGTCTTCTTCAAAGACCTTCAGATAGTCGGCGGCATGCGCAGTCATCGTCGCGGCTGCGCCGGCCAGCAGGGCGACGGACAAGAGAACGGATCTGATCAAGGTGCATCTCCCCCCTGAGAGTGGCGAACGGGAACATGTATATTCGCAAGGCAGACACCGAGTTGCGCTCGATGAACACGTTAGTATCGCCACCGAAGTGAGGTCGTTGTCAAATTAGTAATACTACGAGAGGTCCGTGCTCGGTGGCGCGGCGGCCAAACGAAAACGGCCCCTCGCGGAGCGAAGGGCCGTCGGGTTGCGCAGTGTTGCCGGTCTGTCAGGCCGCCGCGAGCGCCAGATACTTGGCGATGATGGCGTCGCCCATGGCCTCGGTGCCCACCTCGGTCTTGCCCTCGGACATGATGTCTTTCGTGCGCAGGCCGTCGTTAAGCACTTCAGCGATCGCCTTCTCGAGGCGGTCGGCTTCCTCGATCATGTTGAACGAGTAGCGCAGGCACATGGCGAAGGAAGCGATCATGGCGATCGGGTTGGCGATGCCTTTGCCGGCGATGTCCGGTGCAGAGCCGTGCACCGGCTCATAGAGAGCCTTGCGCTTGCCGGTTGCCGGGTCCGGCGCGCCGAGCGAGGCGGACGGCAGCATGCCGAGCGAGCCGGTGAGCATCGCGGCCACGTCGGACAGCAGGTCGCCGAACAGGTTGTCGGTGACGATCACGTCGAACTGCTTGGGCCAGCGGACGAGCTGCATGCCGCCCGCGTCGGCCAGCATGTGGGTCAGCTCCACGTCGGAGTACTTGGCCTTGTGGGTGGCCGTCACGACCTCTTTCCAGAGGACGCCCGACTTCATCACGTTATGCTTCTCCATCGAGCAGACCTTGTTGCGGCGGGTGCGCGCCAGCTCGAAGGCGACGGAAGCGATGCGCTCGATCTCGAACGTATCATAGACCTGTGTGTCGATACCGCGCTTCTGGCCGTTGCCCAGCTCGATGATCTCCTTCGGCTCGCCGAAGTAGACGCCGCCGGTGAGCTCGCGCACGATGAGGATATCGAGGCCCTCGACCACCTCCGGCTTGAGCGAGGAGGAAGCGGCCAGCGCCGGAAAGCAGATCGCCGGACGCAGGTTGGCGAACAGCTCCATGTCCTTGCGCAGGCGCAGGAGGCCCGCTTCGGGGCGCACCTCGTAGGGAACGCCGTCCCACTTGGGTCCGCCGACTGCGCCGAACAGCACGGCATCCGCGGCAAGCGCGCGCTGCATGTCCTCTTCGGAGATGGCCTTTCCGTGGGCGTCGTAGGCGGCGCCGCCGACCAGGCCGGTTTCGGTCTCGAACCCGGCGTTGAATTCGCGGTTCATCACGTCGATGAGGCGGGAGACCTGGGCCATGGCCTCAGGGCCGATACCGTCACCAGGAAGGAGAAAAAGCTTGCGCGTTGCCATGGATGATCCTGCCTTTTGATCAGATAACCGGGCCTCTTGCTAATCGCCTGTCAGGCGATCTGCAAGATCAGTATGAGGTCAAACGGTACTCTTTGGAAAACGTGCGACGAATGGCTGGTCTATTGAACGGGCGTCGTGCCCAACTCCTGAACGTACCTTGGACCCTTATTTGGAAGTCATTGACGGCCCGCTCCTCACCGGACAATTCTAGAATGGTGAAGGGGCGGGTCATGCGTACAATTCTGCGTATTCTGGTACTGTGTCTGGGAATGGGGACGTTGGGAGTGGGGCAGGCTCATGCGGACCTGACTTATGCTCCGGACACTACACCTGATGGGGTGAGTTTCATTCTGGTGAAAGGCTCATTCTCCTATAATGACGAACTTGGTGAATTCTCTCGGCTGGTTCGCACCCACAATGCCTCAATAGTTACTTTCGATTCTGTTGGCGGTAACGTGGCCAAGGCCATGGAACTTGGACGCCTGATACGCTCGCTTGGTCTCGCCACATTCCAGTTCAGAACGCAGGAATGCGCTTCAGCCTGCTCGCTGGCTTTCATGGGAGGTGTCTTTCGCTATGCTGAAGCGGGCTCGATCGGCGTTCACAAGTCTTCGTTCCGAAACAGCAATCTGCTGTCTGCTGAAGAGGCCGTTTCCCAAGTCCAGGAATTGACGGCGGAAGTAATGATCTACATGAGCGAGATGGGCGTTGATCCCTCGCTCCTGAAACTTTCGCTGAAGTACGACAGTGACGACATCCGTTATCTCTCCCGGAGCGAGATGGAGCAATACCGTGTTGTCACGACGGACATGACGGAAGTCGCACATGCTCCCGCCGAACCCGCGCCGGCAGGAACGGCGCCGCAAGCTGTTCCGGAGCCGCCGTCGCGGTTACAAGCTTTTCCTCCGGCCCCGCCGCCTCCCTCAAGCCAGATCGCACGCGGTGCACGAGAGGGTCAGCCGACGACTCCGGTCGCGCGGACAGGTCGGGTTCGTCATCCCAAGGGGCGGGCTCCAATGAAGGTTGCTGCAGATGGCAAGGCGGCTGATGTCGGCATCCTTCGAAACGGAACACCGCTCACCATTCTGGGCGATCGAGACAGGTGGTATCGTGTTCGGGTCGGAAACATCACCGGCTATATGCATCACACGTGGGTTTATGTTGATCAATTCGAAAGCGGTCCGTTCGACCACCGTCACGTCCAGATCAAAAGCTTCGACAACCTGTACGACGCCCTGACGTTCGCGGAAACCTCGTCTCTCCAGGTCGATGTGTATCTTGCTACCAATGCCTGGTACGCGGTAACCCTCCGCGGCACTTTTGAGGAAAGTCGAGCCAAGGAACTGCTCCGGATTCTGAAGGGTAACAAGGCAATTCCGAGCGACTCGTTCGTAACTTACTCAAACACGTACGTTAGGAAGGTCTGTTGCAATTAGATCAATAGCAGAACCGTGGGTGCAAACTCTCCGGTGTTTGTCCTTCAGCCAACCCTCGGCGCGCAGTCGGCGGAGATGCCGTGGCGCTCCAGGATCTCGCCAACTCGTCGGCTCTTCAGCATTTCAAGAACGAAGCGGGCGAGATACTCCTCCGCCAGCGGACGGCCGCGCGGCATGCCCATCGCCTGGCGAATGGTCATGAACGGCGGTTTGAGCACGCGGGAGCCGGGCCGCGAGGCGGCTTCCTTCTCCATCACCGCGCCAATGCCGGCGATCGCCGGCACCTTGCCGGTGTCGAAGGCTTCGATGGCGCTGGCGAAATCGGGGAACAGCACGAGGTTCTGCGCACCTGGTTTGCGCGAAAGCTCCAGGGTATAGGCGCTGCCCTGCACGGCGGCCACCTTCAGGCCTTCGGCCACGAGGCTTTCCGCGTCTTGGGTATCGCAGGAGGCGGAGGCCAGATAGCGCCCTTCGATCTGCACATAGGGCGTAGTGAAGAAGATCGTCTCGGCGCGCGCCGGGTCCACCGCGAGGAAGCAGACGTCATAGACGCCCTGCGTGGCGGCCGCGGTCACGTCTCCCGCCTTCTCGAAATGGATGAACTCGAGCGGCAGCCCCAGTTCTTCCGCGAGCGCATGGGCGAGGTCGACCGTGATGCCCTGGGCGTTGCCTTTCTCGTCCCGCGAAACCAGCACGCGGTTGCCGTGGTTGAGCGCTGCCCGCAGAACGCCCGTGGGCGCAAACGCCTGCCGCAGTTCGTCCGTCACCGTCATGCCCCCCTCCTGTCCTTGGCGGGAGGGCACTCCTCCGGCCCACCCGCGCATCGGCCTCTTGAGCCGCTGAATAGCCGTCTGTTTCCCTCTGTTCAACGTGACAAAAGATGAGCCTGGCGGATCCGCTACCGGAGCCGGTCTTCCGCGATGCCCCCATTTGCAAATCCCGGCGGATTTGCCGAAACTGGTCGCATGACGGAGACCATTGTCCACCCCGCCGGAACCTGGCTTGATCCCAGGAGCGGATCGCTGATCAGCCATGCCGAGGTGATCGCCCGCGCAGCAAGGCAGCAGGCGGTGCTGCTGGGCGAAACCCACGATCGCTATGACATTCATCGCTGGCAGCTGCATGTGGCTGCCGGCCTTCTAGCCACCGGCCGCAGGCTCGTTATGGGTTTCGAGATGTTTCCTCGGCGGGTGCAGCCCGCGCTCGATGCCTTCGTGGCGGGAGAGCTCGACGCGAGGGCCTTTCTTGAAAGGGCCGAGTGGCAGAGTGTCTGGGGCTTCGATCCGGAGCTTTATCTGCCGCTGTTCCATTTCTGCCGCCAGTTCCGGGTGCCCATGCTGGCGCTCAACTGCTACCGCGCGCTGGTGACGCGCGTCGGCAAGGAGGGCTGGGACGCCATTCCGGAACCTGAGCGCGACGGACTGACGCCCGCCAAGCCTGCCACCATGGCCTACCGCCAGTATCTCTTCGACATCACGGGCGGGCCGCGTCCTGACCGCGCGGCGAAGTCGGCGGAGGATCCGGCCTTCGACCGTTTCGTCCGCGCCCAGCAGACCTGGGACCGCGCTTTCGCCTGCAACATCGTCCGCGCGCTCGAGGCCGATCCGGAAGCGCTTGTCGTCGGCATCATCGGCCGCGGTCATCTGGAATATGGCTACGGCACGCCGTATCAGCTTGCTGACCTGGGCGTATCGCGCGTGTCCGTCCTGCTGCCTTCCGACGAAGACTTCACGCCGGAGGAAATTCCGATCGCTGACGCCATCTTCCGCCTGGACACGACGAACAGGGCCGGGGGGTAGGGCGGTTCCAGAAAAAGAGAACCGCTTCTCCGGCCGGAGAGCGCAAGAGAGGCAGCGGTGCTGACTTCTCAGCTGGCTTTGGCCCTGGGCAACATCGCCTGTTCGCAGCGCACCAGCATGCCGTAAAGGTCTTTCGGATCGTCCGGGTCCACCAGTAGGTCCAGCTCCTCAAACAGCGCCGGCCCGCTGATCTTGTCGTGCACGTAGCGCAGGGCCGAGAAATCCTCGATGGCGAAGCCGACGCTGTCGAACAGCGTGATCTGGTGCTCACTGGCGCGGCCTGCTGCAGCGCCGGTGATGACCTGCCAGAGCTCCGTCACCGGATGGTCCGGCGCGAGCTGCTGGATCTCGCCCTCGATACGCGTCTGGGGCGGAAATTCCACGAAGATGGCCGACTTCAGCACCACCTCCCGGCTGAGTTCGGTCTTGCCCGGGCTGTCGCCGCCCACGGCATTGATGTGGACGCCGGGGCCGACATGGTTGTCGGTCAGGATGGTGGCGTTGCGCTTGTCGGCCGTGATGGTCGTGATGATGTCCGCGCCTTCCACCGCCTCGTCGACCGTTGAGCACGGAACGATGTCGAAGCCGAGCCCTTCGAGGTTTCGCGCGCACTTGCGGGTCGCGGCGGGATCGAGGTCATAGAGCCGGAGCTTCCGGATGCCGAGCAGCGCCTGGAACGCGCGCGCCTGAAACTCGCTCTGCGCGCCATTGCCGATGATCGCCATGGTCTGGGCGGTGGGCCGCGCCAGGTACTTGGCGGCGAGCGCCGACGTGGCGGCGGTGCGCAGCGCGGTAAGGATGGTCATCTCGCTGAGCAGCACCGGATAGCCATTGTGCAGGTCCGACAGCACCCCGAAGGCAGTGACCGTCTGCCGTCCCTCGCGCGGGTTCTGGGGATGGCCGTTCACGTACTTGAAGCTGTAGAGCGTGCCGTCGCTGGTGGGCATCAGTTCGATCACCCCTTCGGGCGAATGCGCGGGCACTCGCGGCGTCTTGTCGAACACCGGCCACCGCCGGAAATCTTCCTCGATGTAGGCGGCCAGCTCCTTCAGAAAGGTGTCGATGCCGGTCTTCAGGACCAGCTTCAACATATGGTCGACACTGACGAAGGGGACCACGTTCAGCTTGGGATGGATCGTCATTGCAGGAAGCTCCGGGTCTGTCTGTCGAAAATGCGCCGGCCCATGAGGCTTGCGGCGAGGTCTACCAAGAGGTGCGCGGTGCGGCCGCGCTCATCGAGGAAGGGGTTGAGTTCCACGAGGTCGAGCGACCGCACCAGGCCCGAATCGTGGAGGATTTCCATGGCGAGGTGCGCCTCGCGCAGCGTTGCTCCGCCCGGCACGGTCGTGCCCACGCCGGGCGCGATGTCCGGGTCGAGGAAATCGACGTCGAGGCTGACGTGCAGGACGCCGTCTGCCGCGGCCACACGCTTGAGAAAGGCGCGCAGCAGTGGCGCCAGCCCTTCCTCGTCCACGGCGCGCATGTCGCAGACGGTCACGCCGGCCTCATTGAGCGCAATGCGCTCGGCCGGGTCGACGCTGCGCAGGCCGAGCATGCAGACGTTTTCCGGCCGCACGCGGGCCGCAAGCTCCGGCATGAACGGGGTGAAGCCCGGCTGGCCGGTAAGACAGGCGAGCGGCGTGCCGTGCAGGTTGCCGCTGGTGGTCGTCTCCAGCGTGTGAAAATCGGCATGCGCGTCCAGCCAGAGCACGAACAGCTCGCGCCCTTCCTGGGCCATGTGGCGCGCGACGCCTGCAACGGTTCCGGCCGACAGGCTGTGGTCTCCGCCGAGAAAGATGGGAAATCCCGCGCCCGAGGCCTCGAAGGCCGCCTCAGCGAGCGCGCGCGTCCAGGCGGCCACCTCCGGCAGCTGCTTCACTGCCGGGTTCGGATGGGTGATTGGCGGCGGCGGGGGCGGCGTGACATTGCCCCGATCCTCGACCTCAAAGCCGAGTTCGCGCAACGCCTCGCGCAGCCCGGCCGCCCGCAGGGCGCTTGGCCCCATGTCGCAGCCGGGACGCCCCGCACCTTCCTGAACTGGCGCCCCGATCAGGATGCACCGCCTGGCCTCCATGCGTCCTCCTCCAAAGGAACTTGCGGGAATCGTATCAATCTTTCGAGGCGGTCTGAACAGGCCAGCTTGACAATTTGCTATGCAATATTTCGCAATATAGAATGCATTACTAACCAAAATGGTAAGTCGATATGGATGAACTGGACCAGCGTCTGATCACGATTCTTCGCCACAATGCCCGGCGGAGCATTTCGGAGATCGCCGACGAGCTGAAGGTTTCGCGCGCCACTGTCCGCAGCCGCATGGAGAAGCTCGAGCAGCGTGGCGACATTGTGGGTTATACGGTTGTCTTACGGTCCGACGTGGTCTCCATGCCGGTCCGGGGCATCACTCTGATCGAGGTCGAGGGCCGGATGTCGGATCAGGTCGTGGAGGCGCTCTCCGGCTTTACCGAAGTCGGCGCCATCCATTCGACCAACGGCAAGTGGGATCTCATCATCGAGATTGCGGTGGAGAGCTTGACGGAGCTGGATTCCGTTCTGCGCGAGATCCGCATGATCCCCGGCATCATCTCGTCGGAGACCAATCTTCTTCTCGCCACCCCGAGGTCTACCGGGGCGCGGCTTTGAACTGGTGCTGCTTTGCCGGGCTCGGCACCGTTTCGGAAAAAGAAAAGGCCCGTACGGATGCACGGACCTGATCACTGTCCTGTCATTCACTGCCGGTTAGGCCGGTCAGCCGGCTTTCTCGTCCTGCGGGCTGGGCCGGAACTGCATGTTGGCGGCGGGACCTAGAGCCCGTACTGTTCGCGGGCATAATTACCGAGGCCGACCGCATCAAGCTTGCTGAGCGGCGCGAGGAACGTAACCTGGATCACGCCCGGCGCCCGGCCAATTTCGATTGCGCCGTTGATCGTGGCCCGATTGCGGATTTCGGCGACGGTCACGTCGAGCAGCTTTGCCGCGCGCGCCAGTCCGTTTTCGATGGCTGCGTTGAGATTGGCTCCTGTCCCGATGACGGAAATCGGCGCCAGAGGTTCGATTTCCGCGACACCCCATTGCGCCGCCAGACGCTGCGCATTGGCCTTTTCGGCCTCGGTGAAGGGCCGCGCCAACGGTGGCAGATCTTCCTCCTGCGGGAAGAGGACGGGGCCGTCCAGCGGATAATTCTTGACCACCTCGACCTGCAGGGTCACGCTGCCGGCCACGTCCATGGTGTGCCCGGCGATTTCTCCATCCCCCTGACCCGCGTGCATGTCGCCAATGTAGATGCCGGCGCCCTTTACCTTGACCGGGCATACAAGGATCGCGCCGGCGCGCACCGCGTCGATATCCATATGGCCGTCGGTCTTGTGTTGGGCGAGCTGTTCCTCCGTGATGCCGTAGGCGTGCGGGGCGCCAACGAGGAACACGCCGAAATCTCCGGCATTGTGACTGTCGGGCATGGCGATGGACGGGCAAGTGCCGAGCTGCCCCAGGAAGGGCCGCATCCGCACTATCGTGCCGGGCATGTCGGAAGGTGCGAAGTTCAGGATCGAGTGCTGGCGGCTCGCATCCGGCAGCGCCGAGAAGTGGGCAGCCTGCTTCGCCATGGTTTCTGCGGCCTGCTTCGGCACGGTCAGGCCAACGGTACGCGTTTCATCGAAAGTCACGGTGTAGCCGTGGACGATCTCGAAAGGCTTTACCGGATTGCCGCAGACATTGCACCGCACGGAATCCTGTCCGACGCCTTCGATATGGGTTTCGGGCCATACCGTGTCACAGGTCGGACAGCGTGCGGCGACATAGGGATCGCCGAGGCAATATCCCGAAGGCGAACTGTCGTGACCGGAGGCAGTTGCGATCGAGGTCACCGTGATGTCGCGAATGCGGATGGCCACGCCATCTCCGACTTCCGCGCCTTCCACCAGGACGGGTTGCGTCACCTCATGACCGCCGCGCAGGCTTGGCGTGATCATCGGCCCCCAGCATCCGGGCGCCGTATTCGCGATGATCGTCCCGCCATTTTCGACGGGGCCGAGCATCGGTCCGTCCGGATCGAGCACACCGTTCGTGAAGCTGTTGACGACAACGCTCCGTTTGGCCGAACCGTTCGCTTTGCTTCCGTCAGTCATGACAGGCTCCCCCGGCTCTGAACGTTTGAAAGTTCAGTTTATATCCAGAAGATCAAAGCACAAGCAGAACTGGCCGAAAGCCGTATGGCGGCATCCTCGACCGCCGCCAGCATTGCCGGTGCAAGCCTGGGGAGTGCGGGCTCACGCAATGATGAGCCCGGACACCAATGGTCTCCCCTGGTCGCAAAAACTTGGGTGCTCCGCGAAATATTGTGGAGCGGAGTCGTCAGACCATGCCGAGGGCGGCCTTGTAGAGGTCGAGGATTGCCTCTTCCTCCTGCCGTTCCGCCTGATCTTTCTTGCGCAGGCGCACGATGGTCCGCACGGCCTTCGTGTCGAAGCCCTGCGCCTTCATCTCGGCGTAGACGTCCTTGATGTCTTCCCTTTCACACATTCGGCTCTTATTCTCTCCTGATAGCCGACGTGAGCTGTCGGGGCGGCGCGCCCTCAATAGCGCCGTAGCCGTCCCGACAGCGACTTCAGGTTCCAACGTAGTCAATGGATGTGGTCGCATCCTGCTCTTGTGGTTATTGCGGGCTCCGCAGGTGTGGCCCCGTGCAGCATAGATTGAGCAGCTCAGCCGTAAGCTGCAGAGCTCCATCCCAGCCGGGTCGCACGGGGCAAGGATTCAACGGATCAGGTGCCGAACTGGCGGGCGAGCGTGACCTTGAAGGTACGGCCCTTGGCTGGCGTTCCCGACAGATATTCGCGATAGTCCTTGTCAAAGATGTTGTCGACGCGCAGGCTTGCCTCGAAGTTCTTGAACGTACCTTCGTCCGGCTTCCAGGTCAGGAACGCATCGTGCACCTGGAAGGATGGCGTTGGCTGGCGTCCGAGCGGATCTCTGCTGGTGCGCTTCTGCGCTGCGACCAGTCGGGCCGTCCAGCCGAAAGTGAGGTTCTGGTCTGGCAGGCGCCCGCCGATCGTTGCGGAGAACTCGTGCGGGGCGATCGTGTCGAGAGGCACGCCCTCGGTCAGGTCGTCGCCACGCGTGTAGGTATAGGCAGCGTTGGCGAAGAACCGTTCCGCGTCATAGGCGAGCTCGAATTCCGCACCATAGATGCGGGCTTCACCCGTGTTGGTGTAACGCGGGTTTGCGGTTCGGCCGTTGTCGGTGATCAGGTCGCTCACGCGATTGTAGAAGCCGGTGGCCTTGTATTGGAGCATGTCGGAGGGCAGGGCGATGTCGTTGAGCGACACGGAGAAGCCCGCCTCGAAGTTGTTTGACTTTTCCTTCTCCAGGCTGAGCGTCAGCGCACTGCTGTCAAACACCTCGTCGATGGTAGGAACGCGCTCGGTATGGGCGATCGAGCCGAACACCGCAAAAGTGTCGTTGATCTTGTAGTGCGCCGCGATCTTCGGCGAGAAGGCCGTGTGCTCGTTTACCCGCGCGCCGGCGATGTTCGTCGGCTCCAGCTTCTGGAAGTCAAGGCGAACGCCGCCAATCAGAGTCAGCCTGTCGTTCCAGATGAACTCGTTCTGCGCGAACACGCCGGTCTGGAAGTCTGTACCCTGCGGATGGGTGCCGGAGGTGGATCGCAGCGTCGTGCGTTCCTGATAGGCGGTCTGCGAGCCTATGGTCAGGTAGTTTTCGAAGTTCTCGCCGATGTAGTCGAACGTGTTCTGGATGTTGAATTGATAGGTCTTGTAGCCGAACACGCGGTTGAGGGAAGCCAGTGTGGCATTTGACTGATCGTTGACGGTGTCGGAGAAGGAGGCGCTGATCCTGAGGTCGAGCCACGGGTTGTCCGTTGCCGGGTTCTCGTAGGTGATGGTGGCCGTCTTGTCGGTGACCTTGCGGTCCACGGTGCCGAAACCGCCGGTGATCGGATCGTCCACGCCAGTCTGGTTGTAGTACTGGTCGTCCGCGTCCGACTGCCAGTGCATATAGGATGCGCGCAGCGTCTGCTCGTTGTTCTCACCGAAATGCGCGGTTCCTTTCACCAGCCCCGAGGGGGCTTCGATATCTGAGCCCGGGACGGGGAAACCGCCCCCGGTCTTGTACTCATCCGCCTTGCGGTAGTTGCCGGCGGCCAGGAATTCGAAGGCGTCGTTCGGCCGGTATGCGAGAATGGCGGAGCCGAGCCAGCCGTTCGGGTTCGAGTCGTAGGTCGACTTGAGGCGCAGGGCCGCGATCTGGCCGTCCTGCAGGAAGTCGGATGCATCCTTGGTCTCGAAGTTCACCACGCCGCCAAGCGCGCCTGAACCATAGAGCGTCGAGGATGCCGGACCGCGCAGGACTTCAACGCGCTTGAACATTTCCGGATCGGTGAACAGGCCGCCCATTCGGTACTGTTCGAAGAATTTGCTGACACCATCGACGTTGATGATGATGCGGCCTTCCTCGCCGCCGGTTTCGGGCCCGCCGATGCCGCGGATGTTCAGGCTCTGTCCGAGCACGCGGTCGGAGCCGGAAAGGTTGACGCCGGGCACATTCTGCAGCGCTTCCGAGATTGTGGTTGCCTGCTGGAGATCGAGCTCGTCCTGATCAACGACCGTGACCGACTGTGGCGTGTCGATGGCGACCTTTTCCACGCCGGCGCCCACAACGATCTGTTGTAGTACGGTCGCGTTGGCCGGCGTCGGGCGAGCGGCTTGTTCTTCCGTCTGCTGAGCGACGGCTGCCTGAGCCGCTAGAAGTGTGAATGTCGCGATGCCGCAAAGCTTCGCCGCCGTGTTGCGAGCCAAAAGACTCATGCAAACCCCCTTTATGTGGCTTTGCTGGCTGGCCGGGAGGCTCGCTGGCTCAAATTGTAGGAATAAACATGATTGCAATTATCATGTATTGCGTCTCGTATAAAAGGTGAGTAAAAAAGTCAATATTGAGTCACCCACAAACGCCCAGCAAGGTTCAGGTAGCCAGGCGCTGACATGAGGCACCGAACGTGAGCGCTCATATACCGCTGGACCATAGCCTGCCGACCCAATCGCGCCCGGATGCCGGGGGCAAGGGGCACACTTCTGTTCGTACTCTGAAGAGTGAAGACATCCTCCGAGGTTCAAAAGAGGTCGTGATCGAGCATGCCGGAACGGTCTACCGGCTGAAGCTCACGCGTCAGAACAAGCTCATTTTGAACAAGTAAGGGGGAGTACCCATGACAGGTACGTATTCGCCGGCAGAGATCCGGCAGAAGCGCATAGATCATCCGAAGATGCGTGAGCGGGAGCTGGCCCGCATCCTTGGTATCAGCGAAGGCGAGCTGGTCGCCGCGCATTGCGGCTTTGGCGCGACGCGGATCGAGCCAAGGCTCGCTGAAGTTCTGAATGGCATGAAGTCGGTTGGCACGGTGATGGTTCTGACCCGCAACGACGGCGCCGTGCACGAGAAGATCGGCGTTTACGAAGAGATCCAGGTCGGAACGCACAACTCTCTGGTGATCGGCGAGAACATTGACCTGCGCATCTTCCCGTCCCACTGGGTCCACGCTTTCGCGGTGGAAAAGCAGGTGGAGGGCGAGACGCGCCGGAGCCTGCAGTTCTTCGACAAGTCGGGCGAGGCGGTGCACAAGGTGCATCTGCGTCCTGAATCGAACCTCGAGGCCTATCTGGCGCTCGTGGAGCAGCTGAAGTCTGAGGACCAGACTCCCGGTATCAGCGTTGATCCCTACGAGCCGTCCGCTACGACGGCGGACGAGGCCGTGAAGCCGGAACTGCGCCAGCGCTGGGCAGAGATGGAGGACGTCCACCAGTTCACCCGGATCCTGCGCTCGCTGAACATCTCTCGCCGCCAGGCTCTACACATGGCGGAAGAGGAATTTGCGACAAGGCTCGATCATTCGGCTGTCGAGGCACTGTTTGATCGCGCTGTCGAGACGGGCATCCGGATCATGTGCTTCGTCGGCAGCCGCGGCTGCATTCAGATCCACACAGGCTCGATCCACAACACCAAGCGGCTTGGGCCATGGCTCAACGTGATGGACGCGACCTTCCACCTGCACCTGCGGCTTGATCTGCTGGATGAGGTCTGGGCCGTGCGCAAGCCGGTGAAGGAAGGCTATGTCACCTCCATCGAGGCCTATGACGCGGCCGGAAATCTGGTGATCCAGTTCTTCGGCAAGCGACATGAGGGTCAGGACGAGCTCGCCGAATGGCGTTCGCTGGTCGCAGGCCTGCCGCGTCTGCAGCGCGCAACAGCGGCGTGAGAGGCTCCGGCGCAATGCGGGCACGGTTCCTTCTTCCATTTCTGCTGACTGTCTCCATCACAGGCGGCGCGCTGGCGGGGTTCATCTATCCCGCTGCTGCGGCCGACGACCTGCCGGAGCCGTTTGCGGACACCTCGCGGCTGGTTTCTGTCGGTGGATCGCTGACCGAGATCGTCTTCGAACTCGGCCACGGCGAAAACCTGATGGGCCGTGATACGACCAGCACCTTTCCGCCGGAAGTGAACGAGATTACTGAAGTCGGCTATTCGCGCCAGCTTGCGCCTGAGGGCGTGCTGTCGGTTGCACCATCCGCCATCTTGCTGCTGGAAGGCAGCGGTCCGCCAGAGGCGATCGATGTTTTGCAAAAGGCGCATGTGCCCATGGTCACGGTGCCGGAAACCTTCACCGGTGAGGGCGTGCTCGCCAAGATCCGCCATACGGGCGCAGCACTTGGCGAGAAGGAAAAGGCTGAGGCGCTGGCTGCAAAGGTCGCGGCAGACATCGAGGCTGCCGAGAAACTCACCGCTGATGTGGCTGAGCGGGTGAAGGTGCTCTTCATCCTCAGCATGCAGGGCGGGCGCGTTCTCGCCTCGGGCTCGGGTACCGCAGCCAACGGCATGATCGAGATGGCAGGCGGCGTGAATGCCGTCGAGGGCTATCAGGGCTACAAGCAGATTTCCGACGAGGTCATCACTCAGATCGCGCCCGACGTCATCCTGATGATGGATCGGGGTGAGGATCTGGATGCCACCAATGCCGAGCTCATGGCCAATCCGGCGCTGGCGGCAACGCGTGCCGTTGCGAACGGCAGGATCATCCGCATGGATGGAAGCTATCTGCTGGGCTTCGGTCCGCGCACTGGCGCGGCCGTCAAGGATCTCGCCCAGCAGCTCTATGGGGATCAGGTGGCCAGGTAAAATGGCAACGCGTGTCGATGTTCTTGTCAGTCCATCGCCAGGGGAGCGGTCGCAGATGTCCGGGGTCAGCCGGTTTTCCACCTTGCCGTTTGGGTTGAACGCCGTCGTGGCAGCACCTGAAGGTGACCGTTCCGTCCGCGCACGTTTCGTGCTGGCATTGCTGGCGGTAACGCTGGTGGTGGTTGCCTTCATCAGCGTAGCCACCGGCGCATCCGAGGCTTCAGCGCTTGGGTTGATCCGCGACTGGTTCGGGGACGGGCAGGACGCGGCACTTTCCGCACGTGACCGGCTCATCATCTATGACATCCGCATGCCGCGCGTGGCTCTCGGTATGCTGGTCGGTGCGGCACTTGCCGTATCCGGCGCGCTGATGCAGGGCCTCTTTCGCAACCCGCTGGCCGACCCCGGCATCATCGGCGTTTCGGCGGGCGCGGGACTTGGCGCGATCGTGGTGATCGTGCTCTCCGGCAGCATTCTCGGGCCGATGGTGGCGCTGTTCGGCATCTACGCGCTGCCGCTCGCAGCCTTCTTAGGCGGCCTCGTCATGACGCTTTCGCTCTACCGGATCGGCACGCGCGGCGGCGAGACCTCCGTGGCGACAATGCTGCTTGCGGGCATCGCGCTGGCGGCGCTATGCGGAGCGGTTTCTGGCATCCTCATCTTCATGGCGGACGACCGGCAGCTGCGCGATCTCACCTTTTGGGGCCTTGGCTCACTCGGCGGCGCAACCTGGGTGAAGGTGACGGCCGCTGCACCCTTCGTGCTCGTCATTCTCGCCACCTCGCCGTTCCTCGCGCGCGGGCTCGATGCACTGGCGCTGGGCGAAGCCTCGGCCCGTCACCTCGGCATACCCGTCCAGAAGCTGAAGACCACCGCAATCCTTTCCGTGGCTGCGGCGACAGGTGCGGCGGTGGCGGTTTCGGGCGGCATAGGCTTTATCGGCATCGTCGTGCCGCATCTGCTGCGCCTGCTGATCGGACCGACGCACCGGTATCTGCTGTTAGCCTCGGCCCTTCTCGGCGCAAGCCTGCTCCTGCTCGCCGACGCCATCAGCCGTACCATCGTCGCACCGGCCGAACTGCCGATCGGTATTGTCACCGCCGTTTTCGGCGCTCCGTTCTTCATGTGGGTGCTTCTGCGCCGACGTGGCCTGCTCGACCTGTGAGGACATCATGATTAGTGCGCAAAACGTCAACGTATGGGCCGGAAGACGTCAGATCCTCTACGATGTGAGCCTCACCGCTCAGCCGGGTCAGGTGACGGTGATCATCGGGCCGAACGGTTCAGGCAAGTCAACCTTCGTTAAGGCGCTGTCGGGGGATCTGCCCTACACGGGCACGGTGACGCTCAACGGCCGTGATCTGAAACACCTGCGACCGGACGCGGTGGCGACCATGCGGGGCGTGCTGCCACAGCACACGCGGATTTCCTTCCCCTATACGGTTCGCGAAGTGGTGGAGCTCGGGCTTTTGCACCGGTCCTCAACAGAAGGCCAGCACCACATGGCCGATCACGCGCTGGCGATGGTGGACCTCAGCGGATTCGCTGGCCGGCTCTATCAGGAGCTTTCTGGCGGCGAACAGCAGCGCGTCCAGCTTGCCCGTGTGCTCTGCCAGGTCTGGGCGCCCATGCTGGAAGGCACCCCACGCTGGCTGATCCTCGACGAGCCGATCTCCAGCCTCGATATTCGTCACCAGCTGCTCGTCATGCGCATCGCACGCGATTTCGCCTCACGCGGTGGCGGCGTGATCGCCGTGCTGCACGACCTGAACCTCACCGCCGCCTTCGCCGATCATGTGGCTGTGTTCCGCGATGGACAGATCGCGACCGTTGGAGCGCCGCGTTCCGTGATGAAGGACGGCGTACTCTGCGATGTCTTCCAATGCGCGCTCAGGGTAGGAGCCGTCCCAGCCCACGTGCCCTTCGTGCTGCCGCAGACCGTCAACGAGACCCCGTGACTTCATTGTCGGAAGGGTTCATGTAGTCGGCTCGGGATCCGGGCACCATCTGACTAAACCAGGGAGCGGACGCTCTCCGTCAATCCCACCGGGACGTCCGACCTTACCACTGCGCCTTCGCTTTCGGGCCTCATATGAGTGAGGCGCAGCCCACCCTGTTAATGCTGGGTTTTGTGCGGCCACGGCCACCTACGTGTGATCTATGAATTGCGGCCGGTGATTGTCACTAGGCTTTGGCAAGTCCAGGGTGGAAACCGGCTGGGAGAGGAATGTGCCTGATACGGCGGTCGGTAATGCAATCCTCCTGAGCATGCCCGGGCTGACATGAGAGGTGACGCGTGGAACTGCTGTGATCATCAGTCACGTGGAAAGAGAAAGCGGGCAGAATGATCCGCCCGCCTTGTGCCACGTTGATATTTGCCTGCCTTACTTGGCGTTCAGCAGTTCCGGCACTGCGAGGAGGATGAACTCGTTGTTCGCTGACGTTCCGATCTGGCGGCCTCCTGAGAACGGGAGGTTGTTGTCATTGGCGACCATGATGTGCGTGTCATCGTAACGGGCGACGTCCTCGATCGTCAGGAACGGGAAGGTGAAGGGACCTTCCGCCGGCTTCATGCCTTCAAGTGCCCGGCCGTCAGGATCCTGGATATCCAGGAGGTTGATATGGCCAATCCGGCGGGTGAAGCCATCCTCATCGACGGAGGCGGTGTCTACCAGCACGACATTCTTGACCTTGGCCGGGATGGGGTAGCAATCGCTCAGGGCTGCTGCACCGGAGGCGCAGGCTTTGGCGCTGTCGCCTTCGCCGTTGTCGCGCTCGATGACGAGCGCACGTGTCTCATCAATGAAATTGAAGTCGCCGATGGCTTGCGCGCCTTCGGAAAGTTTGAACTTGAAGCTTTCGCCCGTCCATTTGTTCGTATTCGTATCGAAGGTCATGATGCGCAGGAAATCACCTTCGGTATTGCCGCCTTCGATGAGCAGTGGCTTCTCGATCATCGCCCAGAGCAGGTTGGTGGACGGTTGCAGGGCCATGCCCTCATAGCCACCGGAGCGCTGCACCTGGAAGACCTTGCCCGGTTCGGCTGGGACGGTGATGCCAGGAGTATCCGGACCCTTGATGACCTTGCCATCGAGGACGGTCTCGAACACGTCGAGGATGCGCCCATCCTTGGCCGCGCGGATCAGATACGGGCCAAATTCATCGCCGATCCAGATCTCTCCATTCAGATACTGAATGCTCTCCGGGTCGAAATCCGCGCCGGTCAGGTATCGGCTCTCAGTTGATTCCGTTGCAATACGGAACGGCACCTTCTTGTCAGGATCGTGCAGGAAGATGGTTTCCTCGACGTTGACCTTTCCCGATTCGAAATCTGGCTTTATCCGATGAAAGAAGAGCATGGCGTCCGGGCTGTTTACCTTGGAGCCGAAGCCATTGTCCGTGAGCACAAACCAGCTGCCATCATCGTCGCGGTTGGCGGCGAAACCGGACAGGCCCTGAATGGGCTGGCCAATGAAGGGCAGCGAGATTCCAGTGGGGTGGCTGCCATAAGCTGTTCCGACTGGCCTGACCCCATAGGGTGGTCCGGTTTCAATCTTAGTTCATGATCGGCCTTGGGGCTATTGCCTGAGCAGATGACGGTGCTGCTCCGCTTGCTGGCGCAGGCCAGATGATGGCCTCGGGTGCCGGTGGCTTGTATCCAAGCGACGAGTGTGGCCTCTCGGTGTTGTAGTACCGCCGCCAGGCTTCGATGATG
>Ga0207747_1000124_pt1 | contig 91616 bp, 74 predicted proteins | sample HigsolmetaGSP11D_FD_184839 | JGI IMG/M metagenome (GOLD analysis project Ga0207747, IMG submission 184839) | High solid enriched microbial communities from the Joint BioEnergy Institute, USA - SP1-1-D (SPAdes) | ecosystem: Engineered > Bioreactor > SSF (Solid state fermentation) > Aerobic >...
AAGCTATGATGCGTCCTTCTGCCATCGTAAAAAGCCAGTTCTTATGACCATCACAGAAAAAAAGACTAAAATTACCGGTTTCAGGAATCAGGTTCCAAAACTATCCGCGGACGATCACGGATTCAGGTATTAATCTACACTCACCAAAGAATGAAATCTATTCCATTTTTTTGAAGTTTGCGAGATGATGCAGCAAGAGGAAGTTGCACATTTTTGCATCAGGTTCAAAGATTTGCAGGGCCTGGATGAACGGATAGGACGTCACTGAAGGAATGCCGGGAAGCAACCGGACAATCACCAGAGCGATGGATGGATACAGCCAAAGGCTTGCGATGCAAAGAAGTAGAACAAAAAATCCATGCCAGCTCTCCCAACTTCCGCAGCAACCATTACAACCCCTTTTTATCAACTGATCATCGCGGTGGATGGACCTGTTCGCATCGAAACAGACCATGGACGATACAGCTTGCGAACAGGGGGATCCCTTCTGCTCATGCCCTGGGAGCGACATACGGGATGGAACCAGGATGAACAGCAGGGATCCCTCTTCTGGTGCCAGTTCTCATGCGATCCCCCGATCAGCGAGTTTGACATTTCTCAGGCTCCGGATTTCCAGCCGATCGACATGCACCGGAGTTTCTGCATCACTGCGTGCAGAAGCTCCCGCACTGTTCGTCGCAACGCCTGACGGGAAAGCTTCCACACTGCCTGACGCAGCAGAGGTTACACCGACTTGCGCTGGAAGTAGATGTACCCCGCCAGGAAGAACAGCACGAAGCTACCGCCTACCACGGTGAGCAGCTGCTCCCATGGGATGAAGAAGACATCGTCCGTACTGCCGCCGATATACATCATGGAGAACGGCTGGGACCACGGGTAGTAAGGCCCGAAGCGCTCGGAGTTGACCACGAGGATCGACGGCAGGGTGAAGATGACGTTCACGGCAAATGGCGCTGCGAAGCTCTTCCACATCATCGACATCCACAGCTGCAGGGCAGCAAGCGGGAACACGGCTACCCAGCCGCCGAAGATGCTCTTCCATACAATGTCCAGCGGGAACGGGTCCGTGATCTCCTGAACCCGGCCTGCCGCATACAATGCCGCCAGGTACAAGAGCTGCATCACCAGCACGAGCAGCATGATGACCGCATACTTGGCGACGAACACCTGCCCTCTGGTCACCGGGGCAGCCAGGAGCTGCTTCCAGCCACCAGCCTGATGCTCGTAGCGACATACAAGGCCGGCCCAGACGCCGGTGATGAGCGGCAGGAACAGCAGCCCATAGACCAGATTCGCGCCAAACAGCGGGGTGTACCATTGATTGATATTGATGCCCTCGAGCATGTCCAGCCCGGATATCAGGCCTCCGCCGAAGCCCATGAGCGGCGCGGCCAGGAGCGCCCACAACGAGCCGGATTTGCGAAATTTATACCATTCAGAAGCGAGTGCGCGCATCTACTTCACGTCCCTTCTTACAAAATCCATCATGCCAACCATATAGATCACGAGTCCGACACCCAGACCCATCAGCCCGCTGTACATCGGCTCTTCCCAGCTGTTCAGCAGGGTCGGCCACTTCCAGAACGCCCAATCCGGCAGTGAAAAAGCCGAGTAAGTCAGGATCACGTTCAGCACGCCCACGGTGATCGGCCACCCCTGATTCTCGCTGACCATCGCCACCCACAGTTGCAGGGCCAGGATCGGCAAAGCAGCGAAGAATGGATAGAAGCTGTACTCCAGAAGCTCGATGATCGGCACCCCGCCCCCGAAGTCCAAGGTCAGCCCATACACCAGTGTCGCGAGGCACAGCAGGACCGAGGCGAGGAACAGCAGCCCGGACAGCACCGTGAACTTGGCCAAATAGACGCTCGTCTTGCGCACGGGAAGGGCCAGCAATTGCTTCCACGCATTGGTCTCATTCTCGATGCTGGCCATGAACGATGTGAGGATCGCGATGCCCAGCACCAGCGCGAGCGGTGTGAATCCGCTGACGTTCTCGAGGTAGAACAGCCAATGATCATCGCTCAGCGTCCTGAGATAATCCCACCGCACGCTGTAGTTGACAACCTGCAGCGCCACGACGCCGATCGGCCCGAGGAACGTCAGGAACCAGAATCCCTTGCGCCTGATCTTCATCAGCTCCACCCGCAACAGTTTCCCCATCATACGGCTCGCTCCTTCGTCGTCATCTGCAGGAAGATCTCTTCCAGCGTGCGGCGTTCCTCCTCGACCCGATAGACCGCGATCTGATCCTGGACCAGCGCGCGTACCGCAGTCGCCACCGTGGCATCATCCGTTTGGTCGCTCAGGGTGACCAGGTCGCCCTGAAACTGCGTCTTGATGCCGGCGGCCATCAGGCTGCGCCAGGCCCGCTCCCCATGGCTGACGCGGAACGCGATGTGATGCTGCGAATGTCGGCGCAACGACTCGATCGAATCCTGATAGATCAGCTTGCCCTTGGAGACGATGCCCACCGTCGTCGCCACCTGTTCGATCTCCGACAGCAGATGGCTGGAGATCAGCACCGTCATCCCGTATTGGCGCGGCAGGCTCCGGATCAGATTCCGCACCTCGATGATGCCCGAAGGATCAAGGCCGTTCGTCGGCTCGTCGAGGATCAGCAGCTCCGGACGGTTCAGAAGCGCCTGCGCGATGCCCAACCGTTGCCGCATGCCCAGCGAGAACCCCTTCACCTTCTTGTGCGCGGCATGGGTCAGTCCGACGATCTCCAGCACCTCATGGATGCGCGCCTTCTCGCAGCCGACGATCTTGCGCATCGCCTCCAGATTCTCGTACGCCGTCAGATGCGGGTAGTAGGACGGATTCTCCACGAGCGAGCCCACTTTGCGGAGGATGTTCAGCTTGTCGCGTTTCAGATCCTTGCCGAAGACATGCACCGAACCCGATGTCGGCTTCATCAGCCCAAGCAGCATGCGGATCGTCGTCGTCTTGCCTGCGCCGTTCGGCCCCAGGAAGCCATAGATCTCGCCGCGAGGTATTTTCATGTTCAATCCTTCAACAGCCGTTTCCTTGCCAAATTTTTTGGTCAGATTTTTCGTTTCTACGATATACTCCACTTCTATCACCTCGAGACCCATTGTATAAGGCCAAGGTTAAATCCCGGTGGGAGCGTAGTTTAAATTCTGTTTAAAAATCACTTAAGGTTTGGTATACAGCCAATCGGGTTTGGGGGATTCATCTTCTTTTATGAGGAACGAGGGAGGTTTTCAAGATGGCACAGGGAATGAAGTGGCAGGTTTTTTCCGTCTCCGGACGCGGCAAACGGCTATCGTTGCCGATGAGCCGGTGGTTCTCCGGGTGAAGCTTTGACTGCCCACCAGTCACAGCATATCCACCCTCATCAGGCATATCGAGGGCAATATTCAGGAACGAATCATGAAAGGCATCCTGCAACAGGACATCCACAGAAACCGTGAGGACGAGTTCAAGCCCACATACCTGACCAGGTCGCAGCTGGAGGACATCATCCAGCAACGGTTCGAGATGGTGATTAATACGGTTAAAACTATCAGCGATGAGCAGCTGGAGCAAACCCGGCAGATACGGGGGCGTGAGCGCACCAATCTCGACATGCTGCATCAATGCGCCGCACACTACTCGGAGCACATGGGGCAGATCTTCTATATCGCCAGGCTCATCCTCAGGGAAAACGTTAAGTCAACGTCCATCTAGCTGGTCGGGGAACGGATCACCCGAGGGACGAAAGGACCGTCACTCCGCCCCGGGCCGGCTGAGAGAAGATTTTACTTCTCTCACGCCTGCTTCGACCGCTTCGGACCCGCTCACTTCCGGTATCGCTTGATCGTGATCGTGGTTCCCTGCTCGTCCGACTGGATGTCCCAGTCCAGCTCCATCCCGCGCAGCATGCGATCGACGATCGACAGGCCGATCCCGGCCCCCTTCTCTTCAGACTGGCCGCTGCGCATGCCCGGTCCGTGATCGGATACGACGATCGCGTCATACTGTTCCGTCGCAGCTGTCGCCACCTGGATGTAGCGACCGCTCCTGGCATGGCGCAGCACATTCTGATAGAGATTGTCCAGCACGCGCCCCATCCAGAGAGGATCGATTCGCCACTCCCCCTGCGCCACAGGCTGGAGGTCCGCATCCACCTCGATGCCCCCCTGCTCGAACAGCGGATACCAGGTGGCCAGATGCTCCTTCACCAGCCGCACGATGTCCGTATTCTGGGGATCATACTTGTATCTGCCCGCCATCAGCAACGTGTACGACATCAGGTTGTCGATCAGCCGATCCAGATTGACGACCGAACGCTCCAGCGCCTCGATCGCCCGCCTGCCCTCATCCGATACTTCTTGCTTGCCGATCGTATAGGCCTGGGCGCGAATCTTCGTCAGCGGGGTGCGCAGGTCGTGGGACAGATTGGCGATCAGCTCCCGGCGCAGCTGCTCCTCCCGCTGCTCGCGGCTCCTGCTCTCCTTCAGCTCCAGCACCATATCGTTAAACGATTGCTCCAGCTGGCCGATCTCGTCCTTGCCCGACAGCTCGATGCTCACCGGCAGGCCATCCACGTCGCGGATCGACATCGCCTCCTGCAATTGCATCAGCCGCTTGCGGATGCGACGGAAGAACAGGTAGGAGATCAGGATGAACAACACCACCAGCACGATCATCCCGATGGCCAGCCAGGTCCCGTACTGTTGATACACCTGATTGATCGGCGGATCGAACACGAAACGGGGGATCTCGATCACGACGAAGCCGCCTCTGCCCCCCTCGCCGACGAAGGCGATCACCGTAAACGGATCGCCGCCATACCTCGACTTGATAAACTGTGCCGTCGAAACGGAGGTCCATATCGCAGGAAGTTCGCCCTCCCTGCCTTCCGTCTGCTCCCTCAGCACGCCATCGCCGTCCACCCAGAACATGGAGGCCTCGGGGAAACGCGCCTTCCAGCGAGCGAACAGATCGCGGATCACATCCGTAGATACATCCGTCAGACTGCCGGCCGCTTCATGCCATTCCGCCTCGACATCGGAGGCGCTTACGGCAGGTTCCATATCCATCCCGAACGACATGGCGATGCTGAGCACCAGGTACCCCACCTGCATCAGGATCAGGGCGGTCAGGATGATCAACATGTATCTCGCTTGCAGCGAACGGAACAAACGCCTCATCTCCTCACCCTGTACCCGATGCCGCGGATCGTCTCGATGATCTGCGGATCCGCCGGGTCCTGCTCGATCTTCTCTCTCAGATAACGGATATGCACCATCAGCGTCTTGTCGCCTTCGATATAGGGCTCGCCCCATACCGCCTCATACAGCTGCTCCTTGGTCAGGATCTGGTTCAGATGCCGCAGGAAGTACTGGAACAGGTGATATTGCTTGCCGGTCAGCACGATCTCTTCGCCGGTTCGCGTGTCGATGATCTGCATGCTCTTGGGCCGTATCCTCAGATGCCTCAGCGTGAGCACGTCCTCGACCTTCTGCGTGCGCCTCAGCAGCACCTCGATGCGCGCCGCCAGCTCCTCCGGATGGAAGGGCTTGGTCAGGTAATCGTCGGCGAAGCTGAGGCCCTCCACCTTGTCCTCCACGGCGCTGCGCGCGGACAACAACAGGATCGGCAGGTCGGGCGCTTCCCGCTTCAGCCGCTTGCCGACAGAGAACCCGTCCAGACCGGGCAGCATCACGTCGAGCACAGCGACATCCGCCTGCCGGGCATGCTGCTCCGCCTGTTCTCCGCTTGTCAGCCATGTCACCTGATAACCCCGCTCCGTCAGGTCCCGGGTCACCCATTCGCCTATCTCACGCTCATCTTCAATGTACAAAATGCTCGCCATCCCCTTGCCTTCCCCCCCTGTCTCAATCTCATCTTCCCTGCCACACCAGGCCGCAAGTCCGCGAAAACAAAAGAAACAGACCCGATCGGCCTGCTTCCGTATCCTGACACGAGCAGGATCAGTGCCTGCCCGCACGATTCCTCATTTCACGATCAGAACCGGGCATTCCACACGCTTGGCCACCTTATGGCTGACGCTGCCCAGCACAAATTCCTGGAGTGAGTTCAATCCCCGGCTGCCGATGACAACCAGATCAAATTCATGCCTGTTGGCGTATTCCACAATCGTAGGACCTGGTTTCCCCTCCAGCAGGATCGTTCCGAATCTGGCTCCTGCCTTGCGAAGTTCATCCTCGATCGGCTGCAGCTTCGCCCTCCCCTTGCTGCTCTGTTCGAAGCTCTCCATCAACGCCTCATCCGGGTCCAGGACGTACACCACGCTGATGTAGCTCTCCTCATCGTAGCTGGCGATCCTCGCCGCCTGTCCAGCAGCCTTCAGGGAATGTTCCGATCCATCAGCCGCGAGCAATATTCGCTTGAACATAACGACCTTTCTCCCCTGACAATTGTCTCTTTCACATATACATTTAAACTGCCGTAAGGGAAGATTGTCAAGGCAATATGTGCGCGGCATGACAGACCGTTATGCTCTTGTATTCATCAGCCTCATGCTGTTCAACGCCACCAGCAGCGTCGCGCCCATGTCGCTTGCGATCGCGATCCACAGCGTCAGCCACCCGGGAACGACGAGCAGGAGAGCGATCAGCTTGATCAGCAGGGAGAAGGTGATGTTCTGCCGGATGACCGCCAGCGCCCTGCGGCTCAGACGGATCGCAAACGGCAGTTTGCCGAGGTCATCCCCCATCAGCGCCACATCCGCCGACTCCAGCGCCACATCCGTTCCCGCTCCGGTCATGGCGATTCCGACCGACGCGGCGGCCAGCGCCGGTGCATCGTTGACGCCGTCACCCACCATCGCCACCTGACCGTATGCATCCCTAAGCCGCCTGATCTCGTTCAGCTTGTCTTGCGGCATAAGCTCCGCCCGCAGCTCGTCGATCCCGCATTGGCCCGCGATGACCTGCGCGGTTGCGTGGTTATCGCCGGTCAGCATGACCGTCTTCACTACTCCCAGCTGGCGAAGCCTGCGGATCGACTCACCGGCCGACTCGCGCACTTCATCCGCTGCCGCGATCACCGCGCATATGCGGCTGTCCGCGCCGACCAGCATGACGGTTTTCCCTTCGTGCCGCAGGCGATCGGCCAGCTGCTTCGCCTCCCCGGACAGCTCGATCCCAAGCTCATGGACGAGCCGTTCGTTGCCGATGAAGTAACGGTTGCCATCCACCATACCCTGGATACCTTTGCCGGTGATCGACGTGAAGGCATCCACCCGCACCTGATCATAAGCGACTCCGGCTTCCTGCGCTTTCCGCACGACCGCCGCCGCGAGCGGATGCTGCGAGCGATGCTCCAGCGCCGCGACGATGGAGAGCAGCCGGTCCCGGTCCACATCGCCGATCACGGCGACATCCGTCACAGCAGGAACGCCGCTTGTGAGCGTGCCGGTCTTGTCCCAGGCAACCGCCCTGAGCCCGCACAGCTGCTCCAGATAGATGCCGCCCTTGATCAGCACACCGTGCCTTGCCGCATTGCCGATCGCCGAGACGATCGCGATCGGCGTGGAGATGACAAGCGCGCAAGGGCAGCCGACGACAAGAACGGACAGTCCCTGGTAGATCCAGGTTAACCATTCGCCATCGAAGAGCGGCGGCAGTACGGCGACGGCCAGCGCGACGATCATGATGAGCGGCGTATAATACCTGGCGAAGCGGTCGACGAATGCCTGCGCAGGCGCGCGCTCTCCTTGCGCCTCCTCGACCAGGTGGATGATCTTCGCGATCGTCGTATCCTCGACCAGCCTGGTCACGCGCACCTCCAGCAACCCTTCTCCGTTCAGGGTGCCGGCGAACACCTCATCCCCCGGCGCTTTCTCGACGGGGATGGATTCGCCCGTGATCGCCGACTGATTGACAGCCGAGACGCCGCCTGTCACCACGCCGTCCATCGCGATCTTCTGCCCGGGCCTCACGATGATCGTATCGCCAACGGCGATGTCCTCGACGCGCAGCATGACCTCGCGCCCATCCCGCCGGACCAGCGCCTCCTTCGGCGTCATGTTCATCAGCGAGCGGATCGAGCGCCGGGCGTTATCCATCGTATACCGCTCCAGCGCCTCGCTCAGCGCGAACAGGATCACGACAACGGCCCCTTCCGCCCATTCGCCGATGATCGCCGCGCCGATGATCGCGACGGTCATGAGCGTTCGCATGTCGAACTCCAGGCGCCGCAGATTGTCAAGCCCGACCTTGAACAGCCTGAATCCGCCGATCAGGATCGCGGCTGCGAACAGCAGTGTCGTCAACGGATGATGCTCACCGCTCGCGAACAGGGAGACGTAGCCAAGGGCGGTCAGGCAGGCGGACGCAATCAGCAGGGCATGCCGTTTATAGAACGGCGCGCCCCCCGGTACAGCATCTTGCCCCGTCTCAGGCCGTTCCCCATCCGCTTGCGTCGCATCCGTCCCGCTCGCCGTGACGCGCCCGCGTGCGGGCTTCTCCGGAATGACCTTCAGATTCTCGAAGGCCCCCGCCTGCTCCAGTTCCTCGACCGTCGCCTCCCCGATCACCGTGAGCTTCGCAGCGCCAAAGTTCACCTTCGCGTCACGCACTCCCGGCAGCTGCTTCACATGGCTCTCGAACTTCCCGGCACAGTTTGCGCAGGTGAAGCCCTCCACACGATAGACCGTCTTGCTTCCTTCCAGATCACGCGCTTCCGTCACCGACACTCACCCCCGCGTTCGGTTGTGCGACCAGATGAATAATCGACCGCAGCCGCTCATCACGCAGCGAATAGAAGACCAGTCTCCCGCTCCTGCGATACCTGGCGATGCCCATGTTGCGCAGCAGCCGCAAGTGGTGAGACGCGGTGGCCAAGCTCGAACCGATGATATGGGCCACGTCGCAGACGCACAGCTCCACCTCTTCGCAAAGCGCGCAGGCGATCCTGAGCCTCGTCTCGTCCGCCAGCACCTTGAACAGATGCGCCATCTCCCGCATATCAAAACAGGCCAGGCGTTCCTGCACGCGCCTGACCTTCCCTTCGTCGTAACCGTATATATCGCATATATCCGCACCGCTATGGGGCCCAACCATGATCCCGATCACCCGCCATCTTCCTGTTCGTCCGCCGATCTATGGAATTATCCCCCGAATAGGGCGAATCATCATACATCGACATTCAAATAATTATTTGAATGTTATATTAAGATATGTCTTTGAGGTTGTCAAGACATAACGGATGTTGGATCCATCTGCCCTAATATTGCCGATTCTCCACTTCCCGCTTGGCCATCACTTCCGTATACACGCTCTCCGGCGGGACGATCCGCTTCGGCAGGGTATGGCCCTCGATGATCTCCCTGACGGCCTGCATCAGGATCGGACCCAGCAGCGGATTGCATTCGACGACGCAGTTGATCTTGCCTTCGACCATCATCTCGAACGCCTTGCGCGTGCCGTCCACCGAGATGATGATGATGTCCTTCCCGGGTCTGAGCCCGTACTCCTCGATCGCCTCGATGGCGCCGATCGCCATGTCGTCATTGTGCGCGAACAGCACGTCGATCTCATCGCCCATGTCCCGCAGGATCTCGCGCATCGACTGTCTGCCCTGGTCCAGTGTAAAATCGGCATACTCCACCCGCTCGATGGTCAGATCGCTTCGCGTGCTGATCACTTCCCGGAAGCCTCCCGCGCGTTCGATCGTCGGCGAGGAGTCCTTCGTCCCCTGCAGCTCCACGATGCGGATCGGCCCCGGGCGGTCGCGAACCTTGTCGAGCAGGTACTTGCCCGCCTTGCGCCCTTCTTCAAAGAAATCCGAGCCGATCGTCGTCACATACAGCGTTGGATCGCTGACCTGCACGGCGCGATCGGACAGGATGACGGGGATGCCCGCCTGCCTCGCCTCCTCCAGGATCGGCTCCCAGCCGAACTCCACCACCGGCGAGATCGCGATCACATCCACCTTCTGCTCGATGAAGCTGCGGATCGCCTCGAATTGCTTCTCCTGCGACTGTTCGGCATTCTCAAACAGCAGCCTGATGCCCGCTTCCCGAGCCGCCTCCTGGATCGATCGGGTGTTGGCCTTGCGCCAATCGCTCTCCGATCCGAGCTGCGAGAAGCCGAGAACGATCTGCCGCTCCTCCGCAGGCTGGCCTTCCAGGTCAGTGGAGACGGCCGGCTGAGGCTGGCCGTCCGTTGTCGCAAGCTGGTTATGGACTTCCTGGCCGCCCGTCCGGTCGCAGGCTGCCAGCAGCATCTGCAACAGGATGCAGACCAGGATCAGGCGCTTCATCCCGTAACTGTCCCTTGATCGCATGGCATGTGGCCTCCTTCTCCCCCGTCTCGGCTGTTGGCCGGGTCCGGACCGGGCTGGTCCGGTGGCTCTCGATATACGCTTCCGGCATGGGAGCGATCGTCGCCAGAGAGTCCGGCTATCGGCGCATCGAACCGCATGACGCCCTGTCGCCCGACATGCAGCGGGATCTTGCCAAGACGTGTAACAGGGACAAGCGCAGGGTATCCTCACAAGCCAGACGGGCTCGGGCAGATCTGCCGTCCGGACTTGTCTGATCCCGGAGCGCATGTCCCGACGCTCCCTCATCTCCTGATTATAGGTTACATCGACCGGGTATTGGTAGATCCCATGTTCAGGATGCGCTGCAACAGGATGAACAGGAACAGGAGCAGTCCGATGACGATCTTCGTCCACCACGAGCTGAGCGTGCCTTCGAAGGTGATGATCGTCTGGATGACTCCCTGGATCATGACGCCGAAGAAGGTGCCCGCCACATAGCCGACGCCGCCCGTGAGCAGCGTGCCGCCGATGACCACCGCGGCGATCGCGTCCAGCTCCAGCCCCACCGCATGAAGGCCATAACCGGACAGCATGTAGAAGGTGAACACCACTCCCCCCAGCGCGGAACAGAAGCCGCTGAACGCATAGACGAGCATCTTCGTGCGCGCGATCGGCAGCCCCATCAGGATGGCGGACTGCTCATTGCCGCCGATCGCATAGACGTTGCGCCCGAAGCGCGTAAAGTGCGCCAGGTACAGCGCCAGCAGGAAGACCAGCAGGGCGATGATCACGCTGATGGAGATGAAGCTGCCGTCCGGGAAACGGACCTTGGAGAGCGCCATCTTCGTATAGAAAGGATCATTGATCGTGATCGTCTGGATGCTGATCACATAACACAGCCCTCTCGCCAGGAACATGCCGGCGAGCGTCACGATGAACGGCTGGATGCGGAAATAGTGGATCACCGCCCCCATGCCGCAGCCGAACAGCGCCCCAAGCGCGAGCACCAGCGGAATGACCACATATGGCGGCCAGTCGAACTGTTCGACCAGCGAGGCAGACAGCATCGTCGTCAGGGCGACGACCGAGCCGACCGACAGGTCGATGCCGCCGGAGAGGATCACGAAGGTCATGCCGATCGCCACGATGAGCAGGAAGGCGTTGTCGATCAGCAGGTTGAACAGCACCTGCAGGGAGAAGAAGCCGTTGTATCTGAGAGAACCGGCGAGGAAAGCCAGGGCGAACAGGCCGATGGTGATCAGCACCGGCAGATAGGGTCGCCTAAGCATGGCGGCTCACCTCGCGATCGGCAGGCACTCTCCTGCTGCGGCGCGCCGAGAGGAACAGGCCCCGGAAATTCTCCGACTGGATGAGACATACGGCGAAGACGACGAGCGCCTTGACGACAAGCGTGATCTCCGGCGGCACTCCGATCGTATAGATCGTCGTCGTGAGCGTCTGGATGATCAGCGCGCCGACGATCGTGCCGGACAGATAGAACCGGCCTCCGGTGAGCGCCGTTCCGCCGATGACGACCGCCAGGATCGCATCCAGCTCGTACCACAGACCGGCGTTGTTGCCGTCAGCGCCGGACACGTTCGAGCTGACGATCAGCCCGGCGATGCCGGCGCACAAGGCGCAGAACATATACACGGCCAGCAGGACGGTGCGCGAGCCGATGCCCGCCAGGCGGCTGGCCGTCGGGTTGGCGCCGACGGATTCGATGAACAGGCCGAGCGCCGTCTTCCGGGTGATCCAGGCGGTGAACAGCCAGACGATGGCGACGATGAAGATCGAGAACGGCAGCATGAGCAGCCACCCCATGCCGATATAGCGATACGGATCGCTGTTGATCGTGATGATCTGGCCGCTGGTGATGAGCTGTGCGATGCCGCGGCCCGCGACCATCAGGATCAGCGTGGCGATGATCGGCTGGATGCCCGCTCCGGCCACGAGCAGCCCGTTCCAGAGCCCGAGCAGGATCGACAGGCCCAGAGCCAGGGCGATGGCCAGGATCACCGCGCCGAGGCTGTTCTGATCGGCGCTCCTGCTGATCATCAGGCAGGCCATCGCGCCGGATATCGCCACCATCGAGCCGACGGACAGATCAATGCCACCGGTGGCGATCACCAGCGTCATGCCGATGGCCACCAGCATGAGCGGCGAGCCGAAGTTCAGGATATCGATCAGACTGCCGTAGAGATGTCCGCTCTGCACGCGGATGGCGAAGAACCCCGGGTTGTACACGGCATTGAACAGGAGCAGCAGCAACAGTGCCACCAGCGGCCAGAACAGATGATGTTTCGAGATGCGTGTCCACATTGGCGCTCACCCCCCCGCTATCGCTTTCATCACATTTTCCTGGCTGATCTCCTCGCGCTCCATCATCGAGATCAGCCTTCGGTCGCGCAGCACCGCGATGCGATCGCTGACGCGAATCACCTCTTCGAGCTCGGAAGAGATGAACAGGACCGCCATCCCCTTATCCGACAGATCCAGCACCAGCTTCTGGATCTCGGTCTTGGCCCCGATGTCGATGCCGCGCGTCGGCTCATCCAGGATGAACAGCTTCGGCTCCATCAGCAGCCATCTGGCGAGCAGCACCTTCTGCTGGTTGCCGCCGCTCAAGTTGCGGACGGGAATCTCCGGGTCCTTGGGATGAATATTGATCCTGCGTATATACTCATCGGCGATCTCCTCCTGCCGCTTGCGGGAGAGGGCGCGAAACCAGCCGCGCCGCGCCTGCAGGGCGAGGATGATATTCTCCCGCACGGACAGGTCGGCGATGATGCCCTCTGTCTTGCGGTTCTCCGAACAGAAGGCGATGCCCTGGCGGATCGCCTGACTCGGCGCCTCGATCGGGTGGCGGCCTTCGCCTGCGATCCGCAGATGCCCGCGATCCGCCCGATCGGCGCCGAACAGGAGCCGCGCCGCCTCCGTTCGCCCTGAGCCGAGCAGGCCGGCGAAGCCGACGATCTCGCCGCGATGGATCGTCAGATGGAACGCTTCGATCTGTCTGCTGCGCCCGAGCCCCTGCGCCTCCAGGAACGGCTCCTGCCCGCGCGCGGCGGACCGGTCCGTCCTCTCGGTCAGCTGGTTCAGCACCTGCAGATCCTTGCCGATCATGTGCTTCACGAGTTCGATGCGGGACAGCTCCGACGTCAGGTATTCCCCGACCAGTTCCCCGGATCTGAGGATGGTGATGCGATCCGAGATCTCGTATACCTGGTCCAGGAAATGGGTAACGAACAGGATGGCGAGTCCCTGCTCCTTCAGGCTGCGCATGACGGCGAACAGCTGCTCCACCTCATGCCGGTCCAGACTGGATGTCGGTTCGTCCAGGATGAGGATGCGGGCGGAGATGCTCAGCGCCCGCGCGATCGCCACGAGCTGCTGGATCGCGACGGAGTACGAACCGAGCGGCTGCGTCACATCGATGCTGACGTGGAGCCTCGACCGGAGCAGCTCGTCCGCCTGCCGGTTCATCTCCTTCCAGAGGATGCGCCCGAAGCGGCGCGGCTCTCTTCCGATGAAGATATTCTCCGCAACTGTAAGGTTCGGACAAAGGTTCACTTCCTGATACACGGTGGCGATTCCGGCCTCCTGCGCCTCGTGGGGATTCGCCACGCGAAGCTCCCGGTCATCGAGGAGGATCCTGCCTTCATCTATCCTGTACACCCCGGTGAGCACCTTGATCAGCGTCGATTTCCCGGCGCCGTTCTCCCCCATCAGCGCATGCACCTCGCCCGGGAACAGGCGGAAGCTGACATTGCTCAGCGCCGCGAAGCCGTAGAAACGCTTGTGGATGCCATACATCTCCAGGATAGGACGCTTGCTCATCTCTTCAATCACGACCTCTCTGATAACATGATGCCGTGTTCCCGCACGGCCCTGGCCTTCGACGCGCGCTGCCGCAACGTCCGTCAGCGCACGGCCATCAGCGGTTACACAGCCTATCGACAAAATCGGGAAAGAGTCGGCCAGGCCGTTCCTTGCGTCAGGCTGAGCGACTCTTTCCCCATATCGGCAGTTGGCTCTAGTACTTCCGGTCAGGCAATGCCGCCTTCGCTTCTTCCGAGGTGAAGGTGCTTTCCTCGACCGCGATGCGCTTCGGCACTTCCTTGCCAGCCACGATATCCTTCACGATCTCCATCAGTTGCGGACCGAGCAGCGGGTTACATTCGACGATGAAGTTGATCTTGCCCTCCGCCGCCGCCTGCATGCCGTCTCTCACCGCATCGACCGTGATGATGATGATGTCCTTGCCCGGCACAAGTCCCGCCGCCTCGATCGCCTGGATGGCTCCGAGACCCATGTCGTCGTTATGCGCATACAGCACGTCGATGTCCGGGTACGCCTGCAGGAAGGATTGCATGACTTCCTTGCCCTTGGCCCGCGTGAAATCGCCTGTCTGCGACGCGATGATCTGGAGATTCGGGTTCTCCTTGATGATCTCCTCGAAGCCCGCCTTCCGGTCGATCGCCGGGGCGGATCCCGTCGTGCCCTGCAGCTCCACGATCTTCACAGGCTCTTTGGCATCCTTGAACTGCTCGAGCAGCCAGCGTCCGGCGCGGCGTCCTTCCTCCACGAAGTCCGAACCGATGAACGAGGCATAGAGCGAGTCGTCATCCGAATCGATCGCCCGGTCCGTGAGCACCACCGGTATGCCCGCCTCCTTCGCTTCCTGCAAGACCGTCTCCCATCCGGACTCGACGACCGGCGAGAATGCGATCACGTCCACCTTCTGCTGAATGAAGGAACGGATCGCCTTGATCTGGTTCTCCTGCTTCTGCTGCGCGTCCGAGAACTTCAGTTCGATGCCGGCATCAGCGGCCGCCTGCTTGATCGATTCCGTGTTCGCCGTTCGCCAGCCGCTCTCCGCGCCTACCTGGGCGAATCCGAGAACGATCTTGTCCTTGGACTGCGACCCGCCGCCTCCTCCGGACTGCGTCGTTCCTCCGCCTCCTCCACCGCTGCCGTTGCTGCAAGCCGCAGCGAACAGCATGATCATGACCACGGCCACGGCCGTGAGAAGTTTCAATCTCTTCCTCATTTCCTCCATACCTCCCTAATTTTCACCTGGCCCGGTGTGTGGCTTTATTATAGAGCGCTTTCAAACAGGGATCATACAGAGTATCGTGCGGTTTATATGGGTTATTATGGGGTTTTGCGCGGGAGTGGAGGATCATTCTTTGGTTGATTTGTGAAAATATGCTGTTTTTTTATTTTCCGGGTACGCTTACAGTTTATTTTATTATATGATGGTTTTACCACAGGATAGATTGGCAAGAGAGGTCTTGAGCTGATGGCCAGATTCATCCGATTTGCCCTATGGAGTCTTCGCACGAAATTATTGGTCATGTTCATCGGTCTGACCCTGTTCCCGTTGATTGCCGTCGGGCTCATCTCTTACCTGAAATCATTCGACACGATCGCGGATCACAGCAAGGCTGCCTCGATGTTTATCGCCGACGAGCTGGCGCGCAGCATCGATATCCAGTTCCGGGAGACGAGGCGGCTCCTGGAGCTGGAGAACAACTCCACCGTCCGGCAATTCCTGTTCAGGCAGACGGACTCGTATGCCGACGCGAAGCAGATCCTGCAGACCTTCAAGCTGTATCGCGATACATATACTTACGAGAATGTGCTGAATATCTCGATGGTGAATCTGTACGGCAGAGGTATCAGCGAGCGCAGAGGCGTCTTCTCCCTGAACCAGAATCCGCTCCGCAACCCTCACTTCACCTACCTGATGGAACATCCCGAAGACGTGCTGATCATCCCTGCCGCAGACTCGTCTCCCCTGGACAGACTGGACGGGTTCGACTATCCGGACGACAACCTCATCTCCGTGATGGCGACGATCAAGCAGCGCATCACCCATGAGGTGATCGGCTTTATCGTCATCGACCTGAATGATTCCTTCGTGCGGTCTTTCCTGTCGAGCTACACCTTCGGTCAGACCGGCATCTTCTATGTGACCGACGCGGCGGGCCAACCAATCTACATGCCGCCTGAGGCTGCCGATCAGCCGCCGTCGGTGGAGGTCGGAGCGTGGCTGGCCGCCCCCAAGGACAACTTCGTCACCGAAGATCCCGGCTCGGGCATCTCCTGGTTCGTCACCTACACCACCTCGCAGGAAACCGGATGGAAGATCATCGGCATCGCCCCCCTCGCCGAGATCGTCCAGGATGCTCTCAACATTCGCAGGCTGATCTTCGTCAGCGTCGGCCTGAGCATCCTGTTCATCGCCATCCTCTACTTTTTCATGACCAACCGCCTGACGAGGCCGATTCAGATCCTGCTCCGGAGGATGCGCCAGGCGGCGGCGGGCAATCTTGATGCCAAGGTGCATCCTTCCGGCTCGGACGAGATCGCCGCCCTTGGCTCCGGCTTCAACACGATGATCGAGCGGATCAAGGAACTGATGGAACGCAGCATCCGCGAGCAACGGCTCATCCAGATGGCCGAGCTGCGCATGCTGCAGGCCCAGATCAATCCGCACTTTCTCTACAACACGCTGGATTCGATCGTCTGGATGGCGGAAGCCGGCAACAAGGAACAGGTCATCCAGGTCATCCAGGCGTTGTCCAGATTCTTCCGCATCAGCTTAAGCAAGGGCCGGGAACTGATCACGATCCAGGAGGAGCTGGAGCATGTGAGGAGCTATCTGGTCATCCAGCAGGTGAGGTATCGCGACATTCTGGACTATTCGATCGACGTTCCGACGGAGATCTATTCCTATCTGATCCTGAAGATGACGCTGCAGCCCATCGTCGAGAATGCCCTGTATCACGGCATCAAGAACAAGCGCGGCCGGGGCAGGATCATGATCAGCGGTCAGATGCAGGATGGCGCCATCGTGATCACCGTCACCGATGACGGGGCAGGCATGAGTCGCGAGAGGTTGGAAGCGCTGACAAGCCGATACAAGAGAGCTGCGGATCTGGATCTGAGCGAGGAGCTGTTCAGCCAGCGCGAGACCAGCGGCTATGGCCTGTATAACGTGGAGCAGCGCATCCGGCTGTTCTACGGAGATGAGTATGGCATCACCATCACAAGCGAGGAGGGGGTCGGAACGAACGTGACCATCCGCATTCCCATCAGTACAGGAGGTGTGCGTTATGAACAAGCGTATCTTTCTGGTTGATGACGAGATCGTCATCCGTGAGAATATCCGCAATTGCATCAATTGGGCCAGGGAGGGCTTCATATACTGCGGCGACGCTTCGGACGGAGAGATGGCGTTGCCGATGATCGAGGAACTCAAGCCGGACATCCTCATCACCGACATCAAGATGCCGTTCATGAACGGGCTCGAGCTGAGCGCGATCGTCCGCAAGCAGCTGCCGCAGACGAAGATCATCCTGATCAGCGGCCACGATGAGTTCGAATACGTCCGCCAGGCCCTCCGGATCGGCGTCGAGGACTATTGCCTGAAGCCGATCGGTGCCGCGGATCTCATACGCCTGCTGCGAGAGGTGGCGGACAAGATCGATCGCGAAGCCGAATTCAAGCGGAAGATCGAGCATCTGACGAAATCCCTGTCCGACCGGAGACAGCAGTCACGCGAGCAGCTGATCAGCCAGCTGTGCGGCGGTCTGATCCCTTCCGCGGAGGCGATCGAGACCGCGGCGAATCTGCAGATCCCGCTGATCGCGCGCTTCTACGCCGTCATCCTGACCGATATCCGCATGCATGGCGCCAGCGAGAAGGACTTGCCGCCCGTCTTCATCAGCCATGCGGAGCATGAACCGGTCTCCATCCACAGCGTGGAGAACGAACTGGCCTCCTTCATGGGCAAGCACGCCGAATACCTGACCGCCCGACGCAGCCGGACGGAGAATATCTGGGTGCTGAAGTCGGACTGCCGGGAACGGCTGGAGGCGCTGAGCAGCCTGCTCGGCGATGCGGCCCAATCGATCGAGGCCAGATACGGCTGCAGCATCGCCTACGGCATCGGCAGCATCCAGCATCGGCTGCACGGCGTTCATACCTCCTTCATCGAGGCCGATGAAGACAAACATTGGCGGAAGATCACGCGCCAGCACCGCGGCACCTTGCTCGATATCACGGCGGGCTCCGGCCAACAGGAGGTGTTCCTGAACCGCGACGAGTTCCTGGAGTTCCTCACCCTCGGGTCCCGGGACAACGCGGAAGCCAGCATCCGCAAGATGGCCTCCGGATTGGCCAGGATCGAATGGTCCTCGTCGCTGTATGGCTATTACGCGCTGACGGATCTGACCTTCGCCGTGCTGAACAAGGCGCGCCAGCTGTACCGGTTGGCGGAGCCGATCGAGGCATCGGTCGAACCCCTGAGGCAGATGATCCAATCGATCCAATCCTGGGAGGATGCCTGCCGATATTTGTTGCGTCTCGCCGAGCTGTTCTGGAAGTGGCGTTCCGAAGCGGCAGGCCCCTACGGGGAACTGATCGCCCAGGTGAAGGCTTTCGTCCTGCAGCATTACAGCCAGGTCGATCTCTCCCTGCAGGATGCCGCCAACCACGTGAATGTCAGTCCAAGCCACCTCAGCAAGATCTTCAGCCAGGAGACGGGCCAGACGTTTATTGATTTCCTGATGAAGACACGCATCCGCAAGGCGATGGAGCTGCTCCTCTCCACCAACGCCAAATCCTACGAGGTCGCCTATCAGGTCGGATATCATGATCCGAGCTACTTCTCCAATCTCTTCAAACGGGTGACGGGGATGACGATCCGCGAGTTTCGCAAGAACGGTTGGCAGCATGCGGAACTGCTCAAGGGGGAGGATCCCGTTGCCGCTTCCACATGACCTGCAATTGCGAACGATCCTGACCGCGGTTCTGCTGATCAGCCTCACCCTGCTGTCCGGCGCGTGCGAATCCGCCGACGGCACGGAGCAGTCCGCCTCCTATCTCAAGGCGGTTCAGCAAGGCTCGACGCCGAAGTTCACCTTCGGCATCATCTATCCGCTCGTTCATCCCTTCTATGAGAGCGTCACGGAGGGAGCGGAGCTGGCCGCCCGGGAAGCGGGCGGCCGCATCCTCATCAAGGCGCCGGATGAAGCCAATCTGGAGCAGCAGATCCGGATGATCGAAGACATGATCCGTCAGGGGGTCGATGGCATCGCCATCTCGCCGGTTGACAGCCTGGAGCTCGCCCCCTATATCGACAAGGCGATCGAAGCCGGCATCCCGGTGATCTGCTTTGAATCGGACGCGCCGACGAGCGGCCGGTTCAGCTTCATCGGCGGCGACAACGAACGGGCGGGCGCGATGATCGCACAAGCTCTCCAGACCATCATGGGCAACGAAGGCATGGTTCTGGTCGGCAACGGCATGCCGGGCATGCGGAGTCACGAGCAGAGGCTGAACGGCCTGATCGACTATATCCGGGAGAGCACGAACATCCAGGTGCTGGAGGTGGCCAGACACGACGGTTCGGAGGAGATGGCGCTCGGCGAGATCGAGCGGATGATCGATGAGCATCCCCACTTCGACGCCTTCGTCTCGCTGGATTACGTGTCCGGCACGAGCGCGATCCTCGCCTGGAAGGCGATGGGGCTCGGCAGGTATGCGCTCACCTTCGGCATGATGCCGGCCATCGAGGAGGCTCTGGTGAACGGCCAGATCTCGCTCGCCATCTCGCAGAACGAGGCCATCTGGGGGGAAGAGATCGTGAACGCCCTGCTCGCCCTGATGAATGGCAGGACCATCCCGAAGGCCATCTACACCGGCGACCGGATCATCGACGCGAACTCGGTTCCGCCATTTGGCGCGCTCCACGGAGATGGCATGTCGGATACGTAGAGGTACGGCTGTGGGCATATGGCAGCTGTCTGTGCTCCGCAACCCGAATCAGCTGACAAACAATCGGGTGCCAATCCCCCCTTTTCAACAAGCACGATGTGTAATTTTTCATCATACGCACATACGTTATCGAGGGAGTCTGGGCTTGTCGGCACTCCCTGCTCCGATCGGACTGATCTGCTCCATCTATCGCCGCAAGGATATGGTTCGCGCCACCGCCTAGGATCCATGGCAGATATGCCGTTCCCCCAGCAGCCTTGCGCATGCCAGGGGCCGTCCTGAGGATCAGTTGAGACTGACCGATGGACGGCCCTTGGTCGCAGAACGCAGAAAACCGAGATGCGCGCATTGTTGTACGATTTTTCATACAAAACTTCTTCCGAAACAGTCTACGCCAAGCTTTTTGTACGATTATTCATACAAAATTTTCCTGATATTCGCCGATCGCGACCACTTTGTACGATTTTTCATACAAATTCTTCCTGATGATCGCTGAACCCGATCATTTTGTACGATTTTTCATACAAACCCTCCTGCCAGCTGCCGATGCATACTCCGGCGGGTCGTTCTCGCCGTATCCTCCGCTTTTCCGATACGAATGTCGCAAGGGTTCCCCTTTGACGCCCATATCATTTGACGCCCATATCATATGAAGAAGAGATACATCTCAGGGCTATCGCATATTTCTGCCGTGACCGAGTTCCCCTTTGACGCCCATATGAAGAAGAGGCTGCACATCAGCCAGTCGTCTCTGGCTTTCGCGACAGCCTCATCTTCATCCTCAGGATCATATCCAGGCGAGGGCGATGATCTCGCCCCTCAGCATGGTGGCATCAAGGCACCACCTCGGCGAACGTGGCATCGGCGTTGAAGACCGAGCCCGATCCGCTCTGGGCGTACAGCAGGTAGTTGTAATGCCGCAAGTATCGGCTCGAATCCGTCCACATCTGGTACGACCACTGGGCCGGGTTCGCCAGGCCCGCAACGCGCCGGAAGGTCGCGTCGTTGGCGAATGCGGTCGTATTGTCATTCTGGTCCAGCCATACCTCGCCATTGGAGCGGACGCGCAGATAATAGCCCGGGTAGTTGACCGACTCAAAGGAGATGCCGGCCGATCCGGCCAGTCCGCTCACGATCCTGAACTGGGCATCCTGAGCGGGGGATACGTTGGCGTCGATCCGGGCGCGGAAGCCATAGTGCCTGACATATCGATCCGGATAGTTGTTCGATTGCAGGCGTCTGACGTAGTTGCTGGTCTCCCCGGTTCCCACCAGGTAAATGCTTGGCGTCGGCGGAGCTGCCATGCCATCTCCCAGGAAGAAGCCCGTATGCGGCGGCTGATTGTACCCGACGTTCTGCCAGGCGACGCTCAGGCGGTAGATCGGATCGTGCATCAGCGTATAGATCCGGTGCGTGGTCGTCGCCGTCGTCGTATAGATGCGCAGCGCGTTGCTGTCCGCTGTCGGCCAGATGACCTCCTCTCGCCAGTCGCCGAGAATGTCCGCTTGCAGGCTCGGATTCCCCTTGGTGCCGTTGATCGAAACAGCGCCGCTTGCGGTGAGCAGCCGCGTGGTATTGGAGGAATTGTAATTCCACTTGTCGATGATCCCCGTACCGCCCGAATGATCGAGCAGCTCACGCAACAGGTCGCCGTCCCACCAGATCGCGAAGTTGATCGACGGCGTATTGCTGGTGATCAGCTGTCCCGTTACCCTTCTGACCCCGACGCCGCTGGAAGCCCACATCTCGGCGCCCGGATACCTCGGGTCGATGTCTGCGGCAAGGCCGCGCCCGGTGTCCGCGCCTGTGTACACGCCCCACAGGATCTGCCCCGTATTCGCGTCATGCAGCTCTGCGCCATAGGCCGCCGATGTGTTCTCGTGCACGCCGAATACCTCCAGGCCTGGACGGCTCGGGTTGAAATCCCCCAGATGCAGCGCGTCGCCATGGCCGAGGCCGGTCGTGTACTTGCCGGTGCCGTTGTCATCGATCACCGCCGCGCCGTACACGATCTCATCCTTCGAGTCGCCATCCACATCACCGATCGCCAGGCTGTGGTAGCCCTGACCTGCGTAGGCGCCGTTGCCGGGGCTCGTCGAGCTGAACGTCCACAGCTTCGTCAGCTGGCCGTTGCGCCAGTTGTAGGCGACGATCACCGTCTTCGCATAGTAGCCGCGCGCCATGATGATGCTCGGCCGCTGTCCGTCCAGATAAGCGACGCCGGCCAGGAAGCGGTCGACGCGATTGCCGTAGTTGTCGCCCCAGTCGGACACATTGCCGCGCGCCGGTTCAAAGTTGATCGTGGCCATGGCTTGTCCGGTCAAGCCGTTGAACACGGTCAGATATTCCGGTCCGCTCAGGATGCGTCCCGCGCTGTTCCGGTAATCCGCATTCGCATTGCCGATCACGTTGCCCACTCCGTCCACGGTTCCGTCGGCCGTCTTCATGACGACCTCAGCCTTGCCGTCACCGTCGAAGTCATACACGAGGAACTGCGTATAATGCGCTCCCGCACGGATGTTCCGTCCGAGATTGATCCGCCACAGCCTCGTGCCGTCCAGCCGGTAAGCATCGATGATGACGGGGCCGGTATAGCCGTCGTGCGCATTGTCCTTGGAATTGGACGGGTCCCACTTGAGGACGATCTCGTATCTGCCGTCTCCGTCCAGGTCGCCGACGCTGGCATCATTCGGGCTGTACGTATAGCTCTCGCCGGTTGGCGTCGTGCCGCCCGCAGGCCGTTGCAGAGGCACCGTCAGGTAGTTCTGGGCCCACACGGCCGCCGGAGGCGATACCGGACCCTCCACGTCATTGATCACGGGCCTGACCGTATAGACGGAGCTGTTCGTGCCGCCGGTATCCACGTAGTTGGTCGCACCGGTGATCGGGCTGGAATTGATCTTCGTGCCGTTGCGATACAGGTTGAATGCGATGTTGGCCGGATCCGTGCCGAACAATCTCCAGCTGAGAAACACGCCGTTGCTGACCTTGACCGCCACCAGCCCGCGATCGAGCGCCTCCATCTGCCGCGGCGTGGCAGCCCTGACGTCCTGTTTCACGGGAGGGAGCAGGGACATGATCAACAGAACAGCCAGCGCGATCAACAAGACTTTACTCGCGATATTCGTCTTGCATACCATCAATATTTACCTCCTTTAGTAATTTATTACAACTAAGAAGACGATGATGCCCTTGCCTGAGCAGCAAGTGATGCTTCTCTGGCTGTGTGTGGTGAGCAGACTGTTCGTTTGCTCATCATGGAGTCATGGAATAGCAAGCGGGGCCAACGGCTGAATGACAACCACAGGAATCGGGTGCGGATGGTGCATATCGGGTGCGGGACCAGACACGATCGGTGAAGCATGAGAACGGTAACCTGCAACTTACTGCCATTCTAAGGTTTCATCATCTTTCCCCCCTTTCTGCCTGGCAGGTTTCGATTTTTTCCGAAAATCTTCTGCTCACCTGCTTCCATTGTATACGTTTTCATAAAAAAATGGAAAGACCTATATTTTCTTCCATTTGATTAGTAGGAAGGTCCCGGTTTCTTGTCCGCCTTTCCGGAGCTTTCGACAGCCTGCAACAGGAATGGCTTGAATCTGACAGAAATAAGAGGCCGCCAGCGGGTCAGATGCCCTGACCCTTCCTGGACAGCCTCACTTTTGTGGCTATGAAGATAACGCTCCTTACAGATGCAGCATCCAGCCGAACGGATCGGCGATCTTGCCGGTCTGGATGCCGGTGATCGTCTCGTAGATCCGCGCGGACAGCTCCCCTGTCGAACCATCGCCGATCATGAGCCTCTCACCCTTCCAGTACAGGGAACCAACGGAGGAGATGACCGCCGCTGTGCCGGTGCCGAACATTTCCTTCAGGCTGCCTTCCCGATGCGCCTGCACCAGCTCGTCGATCGAGATGAGCCGTTCCTCCACTTCGACCCCCCAATGACGAAGCAGATGAATCACCGAATCCCGGGTGATGCCCGGCAGCAGACCGCCCGTCAGCGCTGGCGTGACGACCTTGTCGTTGATGCGGAAGAACACGTTCATGCTGCCGACCTCTTCCACGTAACACCGATGCACGCCGTCGAGCCAGAGCACCTGCGAGCAGCCTTGCGCCGTGGCCCCTTCCTGCGCCTTCAGCCCCGCGGCGTAGTTGCCAGCCGTCTTCACATGGCCAACGCCGCCTGCCACCGCGCGGACGTATTCGGATTCCACGTAGATGGACACCGGCTTGATCCCCTCCGCATAGTACGCGCCAACCGGTGACATGATGATCATGAATTTGTACTGCCTGGAAGGAGAGACGCCAAGCGCCGCTTCCGTTGCGATGACGAAAGGGCGGATATACAGCGAGGTCTGGGGCGCATCCGGCACCCAATCCTGATCGATCATGACCAATTGCCTGAGCGCCTCCAGCACCAGTTGCTCATCGATCTCCGGTATGCTCAATCGGTCGTTGGAGCGGTTCAGCCGCTTGACGTTCATATCCGGGCGGAACAGGGCGATGGAGCCGGATTCGGTGCGATAGGCCTTCAGCCCTTCGAAGACCGTCTGTCCATAGTGGAACACCTTCGCTGCCGGGTCCAGCATGATCGGCTGATAAGGCACGATTCGGGCATCATGCCAGCCCTGGCCGTCATCATCGTCGAGGATAAACATATGATCCGTGTAATACTTTCCGAAGCCGAGTTCACCGGATTGCGGCTTCTGTTTGGGCGTTCTGGTGCGCTCGATGCGAATCGATTGGGTCATGTTCGATCACCTTTCCGTTATCAAGATCTTAATTGAATCGTAACCGATGGAAGAGTATATTGGAAATATCTATTTTATACAAAGTTCATACCTTTCAAGTATAGCATGATGTGGAGGGGAGCGATCGCATGGATATCCGCCAATTGCGCTATTTTCTTACAGTGGCCGAGGAAGGCCAGGTCACAGCAGCAGCGAAGCGGCTGAACATGGAGCAACCGCCGCTCAGCCGCCAGATCCGGCAGTTGGAGGAAGAGATCGGCGTGACCCTGTTCGACCGCAGCGGCAAACGGCTGACGCTCACTCACGCCGGCCATCTGCTGAAGCGCCGGGCGGAAGAACTTCTCCGGCAGCTGCAGGAAACGATCGAGGAGGTGCAGGAACTGGACGAGGGCGTCCGTGGCACGCTCTCGATCGGTTGCGTCGTCTCCTGCTATTCCTTGCTGCCGCCGAGGCTCGAGCGCTTCCATGAGCTCTATCCGCAAGTCACCTTCAAGATTCACGAAGGCGACCATTTCCTGCTCGGGGAGCAGCTGGAGAAGCGCAACCTGGAGTTGATCATCGCCCGGCTCCCGTTCGAAGCGGCGACCGAGCCGGATCGCTACGAGGTGCTGCGACTGCCCCCCGACCCGTTCGTCGCGCTGCTGCCCAGCAGCTGGCCTCACGACTCCAGGACCGCCAGGATGGGCATGGAGGAACTCGCCCGGCACCCCTTCCTGAGCCTGAAGAGCGTCCACACCACCGGCATGCACCAGCGAGTGCTGAAGGCGTTCCACGACGCCGGGCAGGAGCCGCGCATCCTGTGCGAGTGCTCCAGCGTGACGATCATCCTGTCGCTTGTCGCCGCGGGCATCGGCGCGACGATCCTGCCGAAGTCCGTGCTGACGACCTTCCCTCTGCCCAGCATCCGCATGTTCGAGCTGAATAGCGAGCCGTTCTACTCGGAGGTGGGGCTCATCTGGATCAAGGACCGCTACCTGTCCAAGAGCGCGCGGCATTTCATCGAGGTGTTCTCGGCCTGAGGCTGCGGCTTTATGATCACCTGCCACAACTGTCCGTTCCGTCACCGATGATTCGCACAGCACGTCTCCTTCGCCGCCTGTACCATCCGCGGACGCATTGATGAAGAGTGACCATTTTTGGCATCCCATGTATAAAAATCGGGAACTTATCGGAAATTGCGGAGGTCTATATAGATGAAAGGGGTGTGGTCCGTGCACGAACAAGAACGCTACCTGCATTATGTGACGGAGCTCGACATCGCAGATGTTCGGAGCATGATGGAGAACTATGGAGAGGATGTGTGGAATTACGCGTTTATCCTGACCAGGGACGCGCATCTCGCCGATGACATCGCCCAGGAGACCTTCATCAAGGCGTACCGGCGCTTCCATACCTACCGCAGGGAGTCCTCGCTCCGGACATGGCTGCTGAAGATCACCAGGAATACCGCCTTTACATACAGGAACAAAGCCTTCCTCAGACGGGTCATCCTCTTCGACAGCAGGCCCAGGGGCTGGGCTGACACGCTGGCGGCAGAGGTCCCTTCGGCGGAGTCCGCCGTCCTGGCCAGCGAGACAGAGTTCGAGCTGTGGAACGCCGTCATGAGCCTGCCGGGTAAATATCGCGACCCGCTGCTCCTTCGCTACCATTATCAACTGAGCATGGAGGAAATCGCCGATATCCTGGGCATATCCGAAGGAACCGTCAAATCGAGGCTTCACCGCGCCAAACAGAAAGCCGCCCATCTGCTCAAGGGGAGGGATGTCCATGTTGGATCATGATGCCTATTGGAAAGAGAAGCTCGCCCGTCCACCCTGGTCTGGCAAGCGGTTCACGCGGGAGATGATGGCCAGTGTCGAGCGGCGTCTCATGACCCGTCCGAAGCTGCGGTCCGGAAGCCGGTGGATGTGGTCGACAGCGGCGGTGGCAGCATTGGTTGTGGTCCTGTTCCTGCCCGGCCTGATCGCCCCCAGGGAAGTCGGGCTTCCTCAGGTGCCAACCGATCCGGTGGTGGTCGCGCCGAGGCATGAAACGGAGCCAGAGGAGCTCAGGCTGCAAGCTGGAGACGGCGGCGATCTTGCGGCATGGGAAGCGCTGGACGCAAGCGCTCATCGGCCGACGGATCAGACGCTGATCGAGTTCACGATCGCGCTCATCCGCCGGGAACTGGGAGCCATGGGCGGACCGGGCGTGCCAACCGATCGATTGTGGGAAGACGTGGAGCGCAAGCGCGTGCTGGATCGATATGAGGTGTCCAGCCCCTGGATCCAGGAGGCGCATGTCGCAGATGTCGAGGAAGACGATGATGGGATCGACTATCAGCTGCTGCTGACGCTCACCGACTCCACCCAGACGACGTTTCAGGAACGGCTCAGGATCAGCATCGGGATCGATACCCATCTGATCCGGGAAGTGGAGATCCTGGAGGACGATACCGTTGCGGAAGCGGAGCAGCCAGAGGAATCGGTCGCTGATCGGGAGCGGGAGCCCGCCCCCAAGGACTATACGATCGATCCGCTGGCTGAGGATACGGAGCATCAGGTTGCCCTGTATCCTGCCAACCTGCCGGATCAGGCGACGTTCCGGGGGATACGGGTATTCTGGGGAGATCGTTCGCGGAACTTCGAGGAATGGACGAACTCGGCCTTTGACACCTTCTCCCCTCAGCTGTGGGTAACGGACGTGACCGGAGACGGCGAGAACGAGATCGTGATCGAACTCATCACCGATCACGGCACCGGCTATCGACGTTCCGAACTCCACGTGCTGGATGCGCACCTCGAGGAGATTCCCGTTGCCGATCCGGTACACGCAGCCAGAACCGCCCTGGAATATGAACTTGAGCTCAACGACGATGGCCGAACCTATACCTTCAGGGTGAATGGCGATGAGCAGACGGTCGCCTATCAGGACAGCGAAGCTGGCTACTGGTTCGAATCCCCTTATCTCGGCAATGTCGTCCAGTATCGGGTACAGGATCATGTCGTTTACGCGGAAGTGCCGGTCCAGATCTCTCCAGGCCTCTTCCCGATCGATACGGTCATCAGGTATGATTATGTGGACGGAATGTTGGCAATCGCGGATGTGAGATTGAGGTGACCCTTATGAACCTGCAAACCCTGACCGAATACTGCCTGGCGAAGCCCGGTGCGCGCGAGGATTATCCCTTCGGCCCCGATCCGCTCGTCATGAAGGTCGGCTCCAAGATGTTCGCCCTGATGGCAACCTCGTCCGATGGACGTGAGATGATCAGCCTCAAATGCGACCCCTTCCTCGCCGAAAGCCTGAGGCAGCAGCACAAGTCGGTGATCCCCGGCTATCATCTGAACAAGACGCACTGGAACACCGTGCTTCTGGATGGCACGATCCCGGACGAGGATATTCTCAGCATGGTGGATCATTCCTATGAACTGGTCTTCAAGAGCCTGAAGAAAGCCGAGAAAGCATTGATTCAGGCGGGGTGATCCGGCGATGCTCCGAGAAACGCGCAGAAGCGGAAGGCAGGCAAGAAGAACGGACCTGCTTCCGCTTCTGTTTATTTTTATCGCGCACTTGCAGCCACTCCCTCTTCCTGCCATGCGGTTCCTTCAAGGCTGTGTATGATGGAAACACAGCCGTCTTCAAACGGGAAATGCCTGCTTCCTCGACACCCGTATCATCTCTTCGGGGAAAAACTTCCTGAAATAGTTAACCACCTTAACATGCAAATGATCATCGTACCATCTCGACAGCTCATGCTCCGCGAACAGCTGCCGCATCCCGAGCCGCTCCGAGCGTCGGCCCAGCGCCCCGTCCCCGATGCTGAGCGTGTCGATCCAGATCCGGTCGACGATGCCGTCCAGCACCTTCGGGAAATCCGGCGTGAACGGCAGGACGGGCGAGATCGCGGCTTGCGTCCGGAGGCCCGCATCATGCAGTTCCTTCAGCGCCTTGAGCCGCAGTCTGATGCCGGGGGCCGTCGGGGCGAAGATCCGCTTCACGTCCTCCCGATCCGTCTCCACCGTCATCGAGACGACCAGCTCGCACCGCTCCTTCAGCTGCACGAGCAGATCGAGATCCCTCGTGACCAGCGGACCGCGGGTCTGCAGCTGCAGCGCATCCGGCGGGTGCTCGAGCATCTCCTCAAGCAGGCTGCGCGTGATCCCCGCTTCCCGCTCCAGCGGCTGATAAGGGTCCGTGGCAGACGACATGAAGATGCGGACGGGCTTGTTCCTGCGCCGGAGGCTCATGATCTCCCTGCGGTAGTTGTCCGCAGCGTTCACCTTGACGTGCAGCCAGGTGCCCCAGGGCTCCTCCTTGAACTTCTGCACCGGCAGCTCCCGGACATAGCAGTATTTGCAGGCGAAGGCACACCCGCTGTACGGATTCAGGGAATGGGTGAATCCGACGTTCAGGTACCCTTGCGCCTCCGTCAGGATTTTCTTCGCCTCAATGTCGCTTCTCACCATCTCCATGCTTCTGCTCACCTCCGCTTATCTTGATTGTGCTGCAATCGGGTCTGCTTTACAACCGGTATCCGGCTTCGGTCTTCCGAACTCTCTTCCGCGCACACTCCTGCGCCCATCCGTGCGCCTGACTCAGGTTGCGGACCCGCTCAACCAGCCCATGAGCCGCTTCATTCGGCCTTCTCCTGCAAACGCTCCTTCTGGTCGACCGTCAGATGCAGTTCCCGATACTTGCCTGGCGTGATGCCTTCCTTCTTGCGGAAGGTGGCGACGAAATGACTGACATCATTGAACCCCGTCTGCTCCGCCACCTCGCGCAACGCCTTGTTCGGATGCTGCAGCAGGATGCGCTTCGCCTCCCGCAGACGCATCTGGAGAAAATACGAATAAGGGCTCATATCGAACGCTTGTTGGAACAGCTCATGCAAGCCGTGAATGCCCATATTGGCATATTCGGCAATCTCCTGCAGACCGATATTGTCCGCCAGATGCTGCTCCATCCAGTGCAGAATGGGCGCCAGCTTGCGGTAATACTGGGACAATGACGGGCCATTGTTCATCATGCCGAACTTGCGCAACCGCATCAGAAAATGATACAGATCCGATGACACCTCGATATCCGAATGGGATGGGGACCGCTCGATTCGAAGCAGCAAATCAAGGAACAGGTCGTCGAACGACTGGTCATCGCCCTCCTCGTAGTAAATCGAGGTGTTCATGCCAAGCGATTCCATAATGGCCGGAGCCGCTGATCCGCCAAATGTCAGATAGATGGTCGCCCAGCGGTCTGAGGCCGGATAATAGCTGTGCGGGGTGAATGGGGTGAGCAGCACGCCTTGGCCCTTCGTCAACCTGAACGTATCGCCGAACAGCTCGAAGCGGCCTTCCCCATCGAGCGTATGCAGCCAATGGTAGTACGGATAGCCCTCAGGGCGTTCGAAGATGCGCTCCCATGCGCTGTAGCCTATGGATTCGAGAAATAAGGGAAGCCAGCGCTCCATCGGTGTGAACACGTAGCGAATATTCTCATTGCCCCATCTCACGAGCCATCACCATCCGAGTGTTGATCACTCCTAATTATGAATGACGTGCAACACTCGTATCAATAGCCGACCCGTCAGGTTACCCGGAAAGGGTACCCATCATGTCCATGCTTCGAGGCGGTGTGTCTTCCACCGATGATCGTGCTTGTTGGCGCTGCTCCGCCCCTGCGAATCGCTCGCATCAGTTTTGCATGAATGCATCGAGCGAAGGCAGCTTGTTGCCCCGGTAATCAAACAGGGTCAGGTTCGCCCAATTGTTCTCATGTCCCACCGACCATGTCGGCTTGAACGGAATCCAGCACGGTTCCCAATAATACAGACCAAGCCCAAGGCCATCCGGCACCTCCTTGATCCGCCTTATCAGCTCGAGCAACCACTTGCGCTGTCCGTCGACAGACGGCGGGAAGCCCGGATAGATCCACTCCGGCTTGTTGAAGATGAGCGGATGCTCATCCGGCGGCGTCATCGTCCAGGGATAAGCGACCTCAACCGCGACGATCGGTTTCCGGTACCGCACAGCCAGATCGTGCATGTTGGCCGAGAATTCCTCCAGCGTACCGTGCCACCACGGATAATAGGAAAGGCCGATCACATCGTAATCGATGCGGTAAGCCTCCAGCTTGTCATAGAAGTATCGGCTGCCTGCATTGTCACCGCCTCTATCGATATGGATCATCACCGCGATCGGCTTCTCCTCTGAGGACACGGAGCGAACTCCGCGTACGCCGGCGGCGATAAGCGCCATCAGCTGGTCCCACTGCTCCGGCCTGTCATACTCGCCGCTCACCCGGCCCGCATCCCACAGCATGCCATTGGTGATCTCATTGCCGATCTGCACCATGTCCGGGCGCGCCCCGGCTGCATCCAGCTCGCCAAGGAAGGAAGCCGTAAAGGACTCCACCTCCTCGACGAGCTGAGAGAAGCTCAGACTGCGCCATGCCTTTGGCATGAACTGTTTGGATGGATCGGCCCAATAGTCGGAGTAATGGAAATCGAGCAGGAGATGCAGACCCTTGTCCTTGATCCGCCGGGCCATCCGGATCGTCCTCTGCGGGCCGCAGTAATCGAACGCCGGATCATTCCAGACGCGCAACCTTGCGGAATTGATCCCGCTGTCCTTCAGGATATCGAGCACATCGCGCTGCTCGCCGTTATCGTAGTAAGCGCCGCCCTCGCTCTCGATCTCATCGACGAACGAGATATCCGCGCCTTTGATCAGCCTGGTTATCTTCATCACATTGAGCTCCTTTGCATGTTCTGTGTTTCATTGTTTCTTTCCGCTTTCCCTCAGGATACACCTGATCATACGCTCCAAACCTGCAGGTGTCGGCCTGGTTTCATCAGCCTTTCGTGCCGCCGGCGGCCAGTCCCGAGATCAGATACTTCTGCAGGAACAGATAGACGGCCGCGATCGGCACGGCGATCAGGATCGCCCCTGCCGCAAACACGGTAAAGTTGCTCGAATACCTCTCATTCACGAATTGGTACAGGCCAACTGCCAGCGTATACTTGCTCTTGTCATGCAGGATGATCGACGGCAGGATGAAGTCGAAGATCGGCAGCATGAAATTGGTCAGCGCCACGATCGCCAGGATCGGCATGATCAGCGGCAGCAGGATGCGGATGAACAGCCGGATCGGCCCCGCGCCGTCGATCTTCGCCGCATCGTCCAGCTCGCGCGAGATCGTATCCATATATCCTTTCACCAGCCAGGCGTTGAACGGGATCTGCCCGCCAACATAGATCAGCACCAGACCGATCAAGGTGTTGAGCAGCCCGATCAGATTCAGGAAGATATAAAGAGCCACCATCGCCATCATCACCGGAAACATCTGCAGCAGCAGAAAGGCGTACATCCCCGATCTGCGCCCGACAAAATCGAACCGCGACAGCGCATAAGCCGTCATCGAGGTGAATATGACGGACAGCAAACTGTTCAGCGTCGATACATACAGCGTATTGCGGTACCAGGTGAGGTAGTTGCTGTCCGGGCTGGTGAACAGCCAGCGGTAATGCTCCAGCGTCGGTTCCTTCGGAAAGATGCTGGTGGAGTACAGGCTCGTGCCCGCGCTGAAGGACAGTCCGATCGCCCAGGCAAGCGGATAGAAGATGATGACGGCCATTGCCCCGATGACCAGGTAGATGCCCGTAACTTCCAGTATCGATCTCATGCGTCTGCTCATCTATTGATCACGCTCCTCCCGGAATGACCTCGTTCTTCGGAACTGGAAGAAAGCAAAGGCGATGACGATCAGCCCGATGATCAACGATATGGCGGCCGCCATATTGTAGTTGTTCGTCGTGAAGGTCAGCTTGTACACCCACGAGATCAGGATATCCGTCCCGCCCGCTGTCTGCCCGCGAACAGCAGGTCCTCCTCCGTTAAACAGATAGATGATGTTGAAATTGTTGAAGTTCGACGTGTACTGAATGATCAACAGCGGCGCTGTGGCGAACAGCACATGCGGCAGCGTGATGTGGCGGAATTTCTGCCAGCGCGACGCGCCATCCACGTCAGCCGCCTCGTAGACATCCTGTGAGGTGCTCTGCAGCACTCCGGTGAACAGTGCGAACAGGAAAGGGAAGCCAAGCCACACCTGGATGCTGATCAGCGCGATCTTCGTATACAGAGGGTCCGTCAGCCACGGGATGGGCGCGATGCGGAGCGCGCTCAGGATCGTGCGGTTGATCGCGCCGAACTGGTCGTTGAACAGCGCCGAGAAGATCATGATCGTCACGAAGCTCGGAACGGCCCAGGGCAGGATCAGGATCGTGCGGATCAGGCGCTTGAAGCGAACCCTTCTGTCGTTCACCAGCACCGCCAGGAAGAGCCCCAGCGCGATCTGCAACGTGGTCGAAACCACGGTCCAGACGAGCGTCCAGGAAAGCACGCTCAGGAACGATTGATTCCAGATCGGCACGGTCACCAGGTTGACGAAGTTGTCGAAGCCCACCCAGTCGACGAGATGGCGCGGCGGCGAATGGTACAGGTCATAGTTCGTGAAAGCCAGCGATATGGCGAACATGAGCGGGAAGATGACCACGAAGATCAGCATGATGAATCCTGGCACAGACAGCAGATAGGGGAAGCTCGCCATATAGGCCTGCTTCATCGATTCGCGCAGCTTCGGCCGCTGCCAGCCGCTGGCGATCCGTTCGGCCTGAACTCTGGCATCCCTGATGTTGAGGATGTAGATCAGAGCCGCGATGGCCAGCATGATCAGCGACAGTAGCCCATAGACCAGCAGGAAGATCGAGTGATCCACCCTCGGGATCGTGCCCAGCGTCGCGATGCCCCACAGACCAAGACCGATGAAGTCCCTGAAGGTGATGATAAAGGCGAGCTCCAGCAAGATCAGGACGATCCCCTTGATGTAGCTGCGATTGTACAGCTGGCCAAGCCCTGCGAACAGCACGGACAGCGTCACAGCGAGCCATGGCTTGTGCGCGCCGTGGCGAACCGCCCGTTCGATATGAATATCCATGATGATACCTCCCCGTACAAGTCAGCGAACCTTGCCGCTGCATACTGGAAGCGAAACGAAGGGAGCGCCGCACGCCGCTGCGCGCTGCAGCCCCCTTCCTGGCACGACACATCAATTGCCATAAGTCTGGATCTGGGCGGCGATCTGTTCGGTGATCTCATCCAGCACGGACTTCGGATCATCCCCCTGAATGATGAAGTCCACGGCCTTATCCATCTCCCACACCGCACTCATCTCCGGTATGTTCGGCATCGGGATGCCGCTTGCGATCTGGGCGACGAATCCGGCATACAGCGGATCACCGATGTTCTGTTGCGCCTCAGGATGCGCGGGAATCTCGCCCGTCTCCTCGTAGTAGATGTCGCCGCTGCTCTCGCTCGTCAGATACAGCGCCAGTTGCTTCGCCCATGACGGATGCTTCGAATAGGAGGAGATGAACCACGACTTCACGCCGACGAAGGACGTCGCTGGCTTGCCGTTCACCGTCGGGATCGCAGCCGTTCCGAGCTTGTCGCCGAGCTGATCCGCATATGGCTTCATCGCCCACAGCCCATTGATCACCATGCCGACCTTGCCCTCCAGGAACAGCGTGTCCATGATATCGATCGTCATCGTCGGCGGGATGCTGTTGTCCTGGATGAATCTGGCGAAAGCGGTCATCCCCTGAACCGTGCCTTCATGGTTCAGACCGAGATCCTTCGGATCATATTTGCCGTTCGTCTCGCCGAATATATAGCCTCCATAGTTCGTGATAAACGGAATCGTATAATAGAAATCCGGCACCATCAGGAATGCGTACTGATCATTGGCCACATCCGTCAACCGTTCAGACAGCTGCGCCACCTCCTCCAGAGCAGCGGGCACCCGGTCGAGCAACCCCTTGTTGTAGAACACGGCATACGTCTCGATCGAGATCGGGAAGCCGTAGATCTCTCCCTCATACTGAACGGCGCTGATCGCCGCGTCGCTGTATTGGGCCAGTTCCTCCTCCGACAGGTCGAGCGGCTCCGCCAGTCCTTGTACGACGATATCCCCCAGCCGGTCCTGCGGCTGATAGAACAGATCCGGTCCATTGCCGGCCGGTGCTGCGAGCGCGAGCTTCTGCACCTGTTCGGAGCCGGTGACCGGCACGACCTCCACCGGGATCCCCGTCTCTTGCGTGAACGCTGCGGCGAGACGCTCGACAGCGGCCACATGCTTGGCATCATCATTGGACCAGACGATCAGCTTGTCCGGCTTGTCGGATGCCGGGCTGCTCCCGCCGTTTGTCTGCTGGCGTTCCCCGCCGCTGTTATTCCCCGCGTCAGCCCCATTGGATGCCCCGCTCCTGTCCGGCGCACATGCTGCCAGCGCGAACACGAGCATGCTTGCAAGCAAGTATGCGATCCATCTTTTCATACTTATGGATTCCCCCTTCGCTTTGACCTAGCAAAATTATAAAACGCTTACAAACCATGATATATATAAAAAAACTTGGCGCGGCATATAATATTCTTCTGCCTGTCAAACCTGCCCAACACCCTCTTCCCACGCGGCAAAAGCAGAGAGCAGCCTGCGCGGACCTGGCCCGCCAGGCTGCCCTCTTTGCCTGCGACGGTTGATTAAAGGATGGACACCCCAACATCCCGAAGCAGACCTGCCAAGGTCCGCCCCCGGATGATCATCGTCAGCTCGTTCGCCTGAACTGGCTGTTGTACAGGTCGTGGTAGAAGCCCTTCTGCCGCAGCAGCTCGTCGTGTGTTCCCCGCTCGATGATCGAGCCGTGGTTGATGACGAGGATCTGATCCGCCTCGCGGATCGTCCCCAGCCGGTGCGCGATGACGAAGCTCGTGCGCCCGCGCATCAGCTTGCGCATCGCCGTCTGGATGTGCATCTCGGTGCGCGTGTCGATGCTGCTCGTCGCCTCGTCCAGGATGAGGATCGCCGGGTCAGCGAGCACCGCCCGCGCGATCGTCAGCAGCTGCCGCTGCCCCTGGCTCAGGTTCGCGCCGCCTGCGGTCAGCATCGTATCATAGCCCTGCGGCAGCTTCCGGATGAAACCGTGGGCATTGGCGAGCTTCGCCGCTTCCTCCACCTCTTCGTCCGTCGCGTCCAGCCGACCGAAGCGGATGTTCTCGCGGATCGTCGCGGAGAACAGATACGCATCCTGCAGCACGAGGCCGATGCGGCTGCGCAGGCTGTCCTTGTCGATCTCGCGGATGTCGATGCCGTCGATCGTGATGCGGCCGGAGTCGATCTCGTAGAACCGCGTGAGCAGGTTGATGATCGTCGTCTTGCCCGCGCCCGTCGGCCCGACCAGCGCGATCATCTGGCCCGGGCTCGCCTTCAGCGACACATGCTTCAGGATCGGGTTGCCCTTCTGGTAGCTGAACGACACATCCTCGAACACCACCTCGCCGCGCACCTCATCCAGTTGACGCTGTCCGGCGTGCCGTTCGTACTCCGACTCCGTGTCGATCGTCTCGAACACGCGCTCGGCGCCTGCGATCGCGGACTGCACCAGGTTGAACTGGTTCGCCAGGTCATTGAGCGGCCGCTGGAACTGCTTCGAATACTGCAGGAAGGCCACGACCACCCCGACCGACGTCCAGCCTTTCAGCGCCATCCAGCCGCCAAATGCTGCCATCAGCGCGAAGCTCATGTTGTTCAGCATGTTCATCGCCGGGCCGACGGTGCCCGAGAAGATCTGGGCGCGGATGCTCGCCTCCGTCAGCGTGCGGTTGATCTCGCCGAACCGCTCAAGCGCGGCCTGCTCCCGGCGATACACCTTCACGACCTTCTGCCCGGAGATCGTCTCCTCGATGAAGCCGTTCAGCTCGCCCAGATGCTGCTGCTGTTTGCTGAAATATTGCCTCGTCCAGCCGGCGACGAATTTCGTGAACAGCATGACCAGCGGGATCGTCACCATGCTGACCAGCGTCAGCCAGATGTTGAGCGAGACCATGATCGCGACCGCCCCGATCAGCGACAGCACGCTGGAGATGAGCTGGGTGACGCTCTGGTTCAGGGTGCCGGAGACGTTCTCGATATCGTTGGTGGTGCGGCTCATCAGTTCGCCGTGCGTCCTGGTATCGAAGAAGCGGAGCGGCAGCACCTGCAGCCGGGCGAAGAGATCCCGTCGCATCTCCTTCACCGATTGCATCGATACCTTGACCATGATGAACTGCTGCAGCCAGGTGAACAGGGACTGACCGGCGTAGACGGCGAGCAGGAGGATGCCGATCCGCACGAGTCCCGGATAGTCTCCGGGGATGATGTAGTCGTCCACGGCGGAACCCAGGAGATAGGGAGCGATCAGCGAGCAGACCGTGGTGATGATCGTCGCGAGCAGCACGCCGATCAGACCGATGCGGAAGCCTCTCAGGTATTGCCAGATGCGGCCCAGCGTCTGCCAGGCATTCTTCGGCTTGGCCCTGGTCATGACGAAGCCCCTGGGGCCTCCGCCCCTCATGCTGAGATCAGGCGGCGGGGGCGGCATCGGACGGCCGGACTCAGGATTGGCCATGGCTCACTTCCTCCTTCCCGAGCTGGGATTCGTATATCTCCTGATAGATCTTGCTCGTGGCCAGCAGCTCCGCATGCGTTCCCGCATCCGCCAGCCTGCCCTGATCGAGCACGAAGATCCTGTCCGCGTCCATGACGGACGAGATGCGCTGCGCGATCAGGATGCTCGTGCGGCCTCGCATCAGCTCGGCGAGCGCCCGCTGCAGCCGCGATTCCGTGCCCATGTCGATCGCGCTCGTGCTGTCGTCCAGGATGAGGATCGGCGGCTGGAGGACGAGGGCGCGGGCGATGGCGAGCCGCTGCTTCTGGCCGCCGGACAGGTTGACGCCGCGCTGCCCGAGCATCGTATCATAGCCATCCGGCAGCCGGCTGATAAAATCATGCGCCTGCGCTGCCTTCGCTGCCGCGATCACCTCTTCATCGGTGGCATCGGGCTTGCCGTAGCGGATGTTGTCGCGGATCGTGCCGCTGAACAGGATCGTCTCCTGCAGCACGATGCCGATGCTCCGGCGCAGCGACTCGAGATCGTGCTCCCGCACATCCACCCCGCCCACGAGCACGGCGCCCTTCGTCACGTCATAGAGTCGCGGGATCAGCGCGACGAGCGATGACTTGCCCGAACCGGTGGCGCCGATGATCGCCACCTTCTGCCCCGGCTCGATGGTGAAGCTGACATCATCGAGCGCCAGCTCCGACTCCGGGCCATAGGAGAAGCTGACGTGGCGGAATTCGATCCGTCCCATCCGTTCATCCGCCGGGAGGATCACCGCCCGTTCCTGGCTGCGGATCTCCGAAGTCGTATTCATCACTTCCAGGATGCGGTCGGCGGACACCTTCGCGCTGGAGATGCGGACGAGCATCATCGCCACAGCCGACAGCGCGAACAGCACCTGGGTCACATAGTTGATGAAGGCGACGAGACCGCCGACCTCGAACGAACCGTCGATCGCGTCCCTGCCCCCGAGCAGGAGCACGGCGATGATGCTGACGTTCAGGATCATCGTCAGGATCGGCATATTGATCGCCACGAGCCGCTGCGCCTTGATCGCCACATCGGTATAGTCATCGTTGGCGCGGCCGAACCGATCCTTCTCGAAGCTGGCCCTGACGAATGCCCTGGAGACGCGCATGCCGGCCAGATTCTCCTGCAGGACGGTATTCACCCGATCCAGCCGCCGCTGCACCTTGGCGAACATCGGCAAGGTCAGGCGGATAAGCGAGAACATGACGATGAACAGGATCGGGATCGAGATCGCCAGGATGAGCGCCAGCTTCGGGCTGATGATCACCGCCATGACGATGCTGCCGATGGCCAGGAGCGGCGAGCGGACGAAGATGCGCAGCAGCATCTGCACCAGCATCTGCAGTTGCACGATATCGCTCGTCAGCCGCGTGATCAGCGAGCCCGTCTTCAGCTCATCCAGATTGCGGAACGAGAACGTCTGCACATGTTGAAACAGGTCTTGCCTCAGGTCTGCGCCGAAGCGCATCGAGGCGATGGATGAATAGATCGCGCAGCCCACACCGCCGACGATGCCGATGAGCGCGACGATGATCATGAGCACGCCGGTCTTGCCGATATGCCGGATATCGCCTGTCATGACACCGTTGTCGATGATGCTGGCCATCAGCATCGGCTGGAGCAGGTCCATGACCACCTCCAGCAGCATCAGCAGCGGGGCCAGCAGCGCCGCCTTCCAGTGGGGCCGCAGATAAGCAAGTAACTTAATCATTCAGCACCTCGTTATGCGTCTCTTTATGATGGGTATGCTCCGGTCGACGCTGCCTGTCGTGCCCAGGCTTCATCGAGCGAACGTTGTGCTTGATGCGAGCGAGCAAGCCGCGCAGCGTAACCAGTTCCTCCTCGGTCAGCCCGGAGATGGCTTGCTGCTCCAGTCTGTCCAGCGTGTCCCTTACGACCTGCAGGGTCTCGAAGCCCTTGTCCGTCAGATAGATGCGTGAGACCCGTTGATCCATCGGGTCAGCCTCACGTCGCACCAGGCCGTTCTTCTCCATGCGGTTGATCATCACCGTCAACGTCGCCGCCTTGACATCCAGCTGTTCGGCGAGCTCCCTCTGGCTCTGCCCGTTCCTCCTGGCCAGCGAGAACATCAGCGGCGGCTGCCCGGGGTATACGTCATACTCGCGGAGCTCTGCGTGAATATGGTTAAAATAATGCCTGCTGATATGATGCAGCATGGCCATCATGGATCGATCTCGACCATGCGGAGACATCCCACTCCCCCTTCCCACATTTAATTAGCCAGCTAACATTTAGCCGACTAACTATTAAGCTACTCCAATCCGTCTTCCTTGTCAATTTCTTCGTCTTTTCCAAAAACAAGTCCGCAGCACCATCATCCATATGCCATATTATGATAAAATTGTATGTATCCAGCCAACCCATCGTTCGAAGTGAACTTGAACAGGGCGCATGCGCCAATCACTGTCCCGTCATGGAGGGTACCATGTCATCCGATCTTCTGTTTCTGGCGATCACACTGGTTCATCAGATCATCACTTTCATCCTCTTCAAACTGAAGCGAAGCTGGGTCCGCTACTGCATCCTCACCTTCCTGGACGCATTGGTCGTCATCAGCTTCATCTCATATTACAGCTATCGCCTCTATCAGATCCACCACCGGTTTCCGGAGCTTCCCCCGGATTGGTCAGTGAACCTGTTGTTCATCGCGATCTACCTCTTCGTCATCATCAAGGTTGCTCTTGACAACAGGAAGTACCGCAAGGAGCTGGAGCAGCCGCTGAACCAGCCGAGCCATGCCGCAGCGGACGACGATCAGGATCGGACGCCCTCGCCCCGCCTATAAAAAAACAGGCGCTACCCGGAGCAGCGCCTGATGAGGAGGAGATCGATCATCAGAGGATATACAGGACAAACACGGCAAATGAGAAAATCCCCAGAACGGCGATCGGCATCGTTTCCTTGACGGGATCCTTGACGCGCGCATGCGTGATGACACCGCCGATGCCGGTGCAGCCAAGCACCAGTCCGCCTGCGATGGCCAACGCCGGCACCCAGTAGCCGATGATCAGCAGAACCGCTCCGGCCACCTCCACGATGCCGGTGACGATCCGGAACCATGGCGGCAAGCGCCAGCGATTGAAATGATCCACATGCATCTTCAGGCCTGCCAGCTTGGTGCCGCCTGCCATCAGGAAGATGAGGGCCAGGAGCCCTTGCAGGGAATACGCTGCGATCTCCATCTTGCACTCCCCTTCTCGTCTGCATATCCGACACCTGCTGTATAGTTAAAATGTATCATACTATAAAAAATTCAGCAACCAACAATTCTCAAGAAATCCGTTAATCGGACAGTTGACGGACGTCCCTCACGGCTATTCGCGCGCGATGACGTGACTGAACGAAATGCAGGCTTCCCCGGCTTCGGAGTTGTAAGCCCGCACGGAACCGCCCAGTCTCTCGGTCAGCTGCTTCACGATATACAGCCCGAGTCCGGAGTGGCTCTCCTTGCCGCCCCGCGCATCCTCGCCCCGATAGAACCGGTTGAACATATGCTCCAGATCCCTGCCGGTGAAACTCGGTCCCGTGTTGCAGATCTCATAGGCCACCCGGTCCGGCTCCACCCGAGCCCTGATCCGGATGCTGCCGCCCTCCGGCGTGTATTCCAGGCTGTTCGAGACGATGTTGTGCAGGATGCGCTCCACCTTGCCCGCATCGAGCCGCACATGAGCCTCGGCATCCCCCTGGATGTCTGTAACGATGCGAATCCCCTTCTGCTTCGCCTGCAGTTCGAAATGGGACAGCTTCTCCCGGAGGAACGGGCCGAAGCGCACCGGCATCAGGGACAGTTCGGAACCGGAACTCTCCAGGTCCGAGACGTACAGCATCTGCCTGACGAGCGCCGTGCTCTTCTCCGCATGCTCCTTGATGATGTTCAGATACCGCGCCTGCTTCTCCGAGCCTCCCTGCTGCTCGCCATCGATCAGGGCTTCCGTATAGCCGAGGATGAGCGAGAGCGGCGTCTTCAGATCATGCGCCAACGCCTCGGTCATGCTCCTGCGCTCCTCCTCCAGCCTCCACTGCGCCGACAGGGAACGCCGCAGCTCGTCCTTCATATCGGAGAATGCGGCACACAGCTGACCCAGCTCATTGTTCGAGCGGTAATTCAATTCAAAGTCGAGATTCCGGTTCTTGATCTGATGAGCCGCCTCCATCAGCAGCTTCAGGGGCTTGTTCACCCGATTCGCGAAGCGTCTGGAGAAGAGAAGCGTGAAGAGCACCAGGTAGGCAAACGGCGCCACCAGGACCGTGAGGATCAATATCGCGATCCACAGCCTTCCGCCGCTGGCCGCCGGAGACATCTGCAGTTCATACGCCAGCAAGGCCGCGCCGACGTACTCCCCTTGCTCTCCGAAGAGCGGCACGGCGCGGACGAACTTGCCCCTGGCGGAGAAGGTGGTATTCAGCCGCTCGTACACTTCACCCGGACGGTCGAGCATCGGCCCGTCCACCGAGCCGTATGCCACATCGCCCTTCGCATCCAGCACCTGGTAATCGATCCCCTCAAGGGGAATCAGACGCTCCAGCTCCTCCTTCGCTCCCGGGCCCACCAAAGCCGCGCCCTGCTTCCGGATATACGTTTCGATGTCCGGCAACTGCTTCTCATAATAATTGGCCGGATAGATGCTCTTGTTTTCCAGCTGCATGAAGATGATGACGGCCAGCACATAGGTGATGATCGTGGCCAGCAGGCTGGATGCCAGGATCAGGATGATCGTGAGGCGGAACTGGGATTTTAATGGCCGATCTTTCATGGCATGCGCTCCTCTGTCAGCGTTATTTTCTGTTCCACTTGTAGCCGATCCCCCACACCGTCGCGATATATTCCGTATGCGGATCGACAGCGGCGAGCTTGGCCCGTATCTTCTTCACGTGCTCGACCACGGTGGACGAATCCCCTTCCGCATCATACCCCCATATCTTCTCATAGATCTGTTCCCGGGAGAACACCTGACCGCTGTGCACGGCGAGCAGCTCGATGATCTCATACTCCCTGCGCGTCAGCGGGATCGGCTGGCCTTCGATCACGACGGAGCGCTCCCTGAGATCCAGGCCGAGCTTGCCGAAGAACAGCTTCGGCCGCTTGTGCTCCGCATTCAGATACTGGGCCCGCTGCTCGCGCCGCAGATTCGCCTCGATGCGCGCCAGGAGCTCCCTCAGCCCGAAGGGCTTGAGCACATAGTCATCCCCGCCCAGGGTGAGGCCCTTGACGCGGTCTGCCTCGGACTGCTTCGCGCTGAGGAAGATGATCGGACACAGCACTTCGTCGCGGATCGCCCGGCATACCTCGAACCCGTCCATATTCGGCATCATGATGTCAAGGATGATCAGGTCGGGCTGTTGCTTCGCCTGCCTGACTCCTGCTTCTCCGTCATAGGCCGTCAACACCTCATGGCCTCTTGCCTCCAGCTCGTCCTTCAGCAGGGTGACCAGATCTTCCGCGTCATCGATGATCAAGATTCGTGCCATCCAATCCCTCTCCTTGGCGATTGTTTCATGATATAAACCATTCGCGATGTTACCTTCTTGTCCATGTGGAGAACAGCTTCAGGCCTTTCGTTATTCCTCAGCCCTGCGCCCTTCCCATTGATGAAACCATACCAGACTGAGTACGGCCATGACAACAAAAACCAGCATCGCATACAGCAGACCCGGGAACAGTGCGATCCCGGGAACCAACGGATGCATTGCCAGCCTCAACGGCCACGCCCAGGGAACCACTTCCCAGATGGGGTCACCGACGACGGTGGCGCCGACGATCGCGGCCACGAGCACCCCCGCTCCGCCGATCCCGACGCTGGCGCCGATGCCCAGGGCGAAGCTCAGCCACAGATGCAGCACACTCAGCGCCAGGGTGCCTGCCATGCTCAGCAGCGCCCCTTCCATAAACACCCGCGCATCGAAGCCTTCAAGGCCCAGGCCATACGACATGCCAAGCACCAGGATCGCCGTCGATACCGCCAGGCTGCCGGCCAGCATGAGGATGAGCAGCAGCCATTTGCTGGCGCAGATGAGGAACCGGGACGCGGGGGAACCGAGCACCGCGCTGAAGCTGCCGGCCTGTTCCTCCTGCAAGCCCATGAGTCCCGTCAGCACGCCCAAGATGATCGGCAGGAACGAGCCCCACACCTCGAAGAACGCCTGATAGATCATCTCAGGCAGCGCGGGCGTGACCTTGTATGTGGAGAAATACCACAGCAGCAGCAGCGGATAGCTGATGGTCGCCGCGAAGACCGCCCAGCGAACCGGCGTCCGCTTCAGCTTCAGCCAGTCCGCCCGCAGCAAGCGCAAGATCGTCATCGTCAACGCACCTCTCTTCGCGCGAACCAGAAGCCGGTTATCAGGGCGGACAAGACCAGGAACAGGAGCGATGCCCCGATCCCGATCGGGATGACGGACGCATCCAGGAGCGGGTCGCCAGGCGACAGCGTCACCCCGTTCGGATGAACGCCGATCACCGGGGCCATGAGGCGCGTCGCCCAGCTCCACGGAACGAACAGCCAGTAAGACTCAGGCGCGCTGAGCACCCCGAGGAGCATCGCCGCGACTCCCGAGATCAGTCCGGCGAACACGCCGAAGCGAGCCGCCAGGAACAGATGGAGCGGAATCAGGCTGCACGCGAGGAGCCAGATCAGCAGGCTCGCTTCCACGATGCTGAGCAGGGGAAGCGTCCCCTCCGCCTTCCAATATCCCAAAGCCAATACAACGATCATCAACACTACGGATGATAGCAACATATACAGACCGACTGCAACAATCTTGCTGAACCAGAGCTTGCTCAGGCTGATGTTGTTGGAATAGATGCTGCGGTAGTTGCCCGCCCGCTTCTCCCGATTCTCCGCCAGCGTGCACAGGAGCGCAATGCCCAGAGGGACGAACAGCACCGGCCACCAGTTGAAAACCATGCTGAGCAGCAGATCCCAGGACAGACTCGCCTGTTCAGGCAGATAGAGATGGAGGACCAGACCATACACGCCGAAGAACATCGGCGCGATCAACGCAAGCTTGCCAGCGAAGCTCCTCTTGTACTTCAACAGTTCGGACGCGATCATCTTGCTCATCTTGCCGCTCCCCCTCTCTTCGACTCCATGACGACTTCCATGAACAGCGACTCCAGATCGGTCTCCCTGTCCAACCGGCTCTGATATCGCAGCTGCCCGCCGCTGATGATGCCCACATCGTCCACGATCTGTTCCACTTCCGATAGCGCATGGCTGGAAAGCAGCACCGTGATGCCTTGCGCCGGGAAGGAGCGAATCAGCTCCCGCAGCTCCTGGATGCCGATCGGGTCCAGTCCGTTCGTCGGCTCATCGAGGATGAGCAGGCGCGGCTGCTTGAGCAGGGCGATCGCGATGCCCAGCCTTTGCTTCATCCCGAGCGAGAACTGGGAAGCTCTCTTCCGCCCCGTGTGGGTGAGGTCCACCGTTTCCAGCACTTCCGTTATGCGCGACTCGGGCAGTCCCAGCATCATCGTATGAACCTTGAGGTTTTCCCGCGCGGTCAGGTTGCCGTACAGGGCGGGTGATTCGATCAGGGCCCCGATCTGCTCGAGACTTGCCCGGCTCCATGGCTTGCCGTCGAATAGGATCTTGCCGTCAGTTGGCTTCAGGAGACCGGCGATCATCTTGAGGAATGTCGTCTTGCCCGCTCCGTTGGGACCGAGCAGTCCGTACACGGTGCCGCGCCTGACGCCGATGGAAACCTGATTGACGGCGGTCTGTCCCTTGAATTGCTTGCATAGCCGATCCGTTTGCAGAATGTATGTGGATGAGTGATTCATGAGATGAACTCCTTTCTGATTATGCCTGTTTGTTCTTACGGGATCATCCTAACAGGCAAAAATAAAGAAATCATAAAGAAGATAAAAAGTTTGTTCGGCACTCTGCTTCGCTCCACACACGGATCAACCAGGCTCCCATGTCATCATCACACTGCTATCGTAAGAAGTCGATGAACGTACAAAAGGCGTCCCCCGGGTCTCACAAGGGGAGACCTGGATGGACGCCTGTAAAGTGGAATGTTGGAGAAACCTGTAAGCAGGTCATTTCGGCTTACAGACGGAACCCCCGCGCCTGAAAGGCACGGGGGTTCGACCCGGTGGCCGCACGACGACGGCGGCGATCAGGCGAGCCCGAGCAGCTCGCTCGCGGTTACGAAGCGATAGCCCGCCTCCGCCAGCTCGCCGACGAGGATGCGCACGGCCTCCACCGTCTGCGAGCGGTCGCCGAAACCGTCATGGAAGATCAGGATGCTGCCGGGGTTCACCGCGGCCCGCGAATGGACCACGATGTGCTCCACGCCCGGCTGATCCCAGTCACGCGCCTCCAGGTTGGTCGCGCCGAGGGACTTGTAGCCCAACTCTTCCGCCAACGCGATGATCGCATCATTCGCGTCGAAGAACGGCGGCCGGAAGGTTCGTACCGGCTCCCCTCCCGTCACCTCGCGAATCCGTTCCTCCGTCCGGATCAGCTCCTGACGCGCAGCATCGAGATCGATACGGGTCAGGAACGGATGCGTGTACGTATGATTGGCGAGCTCATGTCCCGCAGCATGGACGGCGGCGGCCACATCCGGATTCCGGTCGATCTGCGAGCCCACCATGCAGAAGGTCGCCTTGCCCCCGACTTGCCTGAAGATGTCCAGCAGCTGCGGCGTGTACACCGCGTCTGGGCCGTCGTCGAACGTAAGTGCGACGACGCGCTCCGTCGTTGCGACAGCATGAATGATTCCAGGATGCATCGTGCATAACTCCCTTCGATCAATCTCATACTTTCAACAAATGAATGCGTGAAATCCGATTCCGCCGCCAGTGCCGAACGATTCCGGCCATATCCGACAGTCAGTTCCGGTCACATGCCCAGCGAATCGTGGGCATGCTCCCGTTTGCCGCTGGCGACGCTGGCCGCTTCTTCGTGGCGGTTGCCGAATATCAGCTTGAGCATCGGCGGGGTGACGACGGTCGTCAGGATGACCACGATGATGGCCGACGTATAGTATTCAGGATGCAACAAGCCGTTCTCCAGTCCCATCGCCGCCAGGATCAGGGCGACCTCGCCGCGGGATACCATCCCTGCACCGATCCCCAGAGAGGATCGGTAGTTGAATCCCGACAGCTTCGCCCCCAGGCCGCAGCCGAGGAGCTTCGACAACAGGGCGATGATCGTGAAGACAACGAGGAACCCGACCTGGCTGCCGATTCCGTCGAAGGTAACCGACAGTCCGATGCTGACGAAGAAGAACGGAATGAAAAGTCCATTGGCGATCGGATCGACCTTGTGCTCGATCTCTTCCTTGAACTTCGTCTGCCCGATCGCAACGCCGGCGAAGAAGGTTCCGATGATGCCGGCTACGCCGAGCGACTCGGCAAAATAGGCGCAGGCGAACGCGATGATCAGCCCCGCGCTCAGCACCACCTGGGTCACCTTGAACCGGGCGAACAGCTTGATGAAGTGCGGCACCACCCATTTGGCAGCGATAAACAGGACAACGAAGAAGATCGCCATCTTGCCCAACAGCCACCAGACGTTCGTGTCCGCGCCGCCTTCCGAAGCCGAGATGCCGAAAACCCCCGAAGCCACCGCGATCAGGATGACGACGATGATGTCATCCAGCACGGCCGCGCCCAGCAGGGCCGAGCCTTCCTTCGTATTCAGCCATCCCAGCTCTCTCAGCGTCTGGACGGAAATGCTGACCGAGGTTGCGGCGAGCAGCAAGCCCATGAAGATCGCTTCCGCCACCGTGAAGCCAAACATCTGCGCGATCCAGTAAGTCATCAGGATCGGTGCGACGACCCCGCCAACGGCGACAAGCAAGGCGGCTTTCATATTGTTGTTCAGTTCCTTCAGATTGGCCTCCAGTCCCGCGAGGAACATCAGGAGCAGGACCCCGATCTCACTGAACACCTCCAGCACTTCCGAATGATGCACCCAGCCGAGCACCGCAGGACCCAGCAGGATGCCGACGATGATCTTGCCAAGCACGGAAGGTTGTCCCAGGATCACGCTGATATGTCCGGCGAGCTTTACGAAGAATAAGACAATGACAATCTGCAGGATAAATTCCAGTACCAATTGCATTCCTCCTCCAGCAATTCTTGATTCTGACATGCGAAAAAATCAAAAAAAGAGCCTGATGATGACAGACTCCTCCGCAAATCCACGTGCTATTCAACTGAAATTGCTGCATGACCCATTATAACGTTCAGGCACACCCATTGTCAATGGAACCGCGAGGGAATAGCCGGAACGACACAGAACGCAACCAAACAAAGGCTTTGTTGATCTTCCATGTTGCTGACGGCGGGATCAAGAAACTGAGGGCCACGCCAAGACCTGCCTCCCGCCGTAACGGAACATCGATCCGCTATTGGCGGTAACCCGACCCTTTTCTCACAGCTAAGCGTCAGGCCAACTGATCACAAGCAACTGCCGATTGAAACACAGCCATAACAAAAGGGACAAGGCCAACACGCTGCCCGCGTGGCGACCCTCCATCCCTTTCTGACAAGCCTTATGATGCCATGATCCTCTCGATCGCTTCCAACACCCGCTCCGTTTGCAACGGCTTGACGATGAAATCCCGGGCTCCCGCCTTGATGGCCCGCACCACCATCTGTTGCTGGCCCATCGCGGAGCACATGATGATGTTCGCCTCGGGGTCCATCTCCCGAATGAGCTGCACCGCGTCGATTCCCTCCATGACGGGCATCGTGATGTCCATCATCACCACGTCCGGCTTCAACCGGCCGTACTGCTCCACCGCCTCGGCGCCGTTCTCTGCCTCGCCCACCACCTCGTGTCCGTTCTTCTCCAGGATCTCCTTCATCACCAGCCGCATGAAAGCGGCGTCGTCCACTACCAAGACTTTAGCCATGTTCTGTTTCCTCTCCCTGTATGATCTGGCTGACATCCACAACATGACGTCGTGCCTCATCTGTCATGATCCGGCCTGCGCCAGGACACCCAACCGGATCATAGACATGCCAGGCTGTCACCGATGTCCTCATGGACCTTGCAACAGCTGTCTCTTGTATGTATAGTATACAGGCATGCATCTATTTAAGCATCATCCTACATGTACATATGCGAAATGATACAAGCAAACATCCTGGGTAACACCGCCTGGGCATCGGATAGGCCCGCCTCATGGACCACCTTCGGCATTCCGTATACCACACACGACTCTTCCGCCTCCGTCACCACGGTCCCTCCATGTTGCTTCACCGCGCGGCAGCCCTCCAGCCCATCGTTGCCCATGCCCGTCAGCACGGCCGAGAGCATCCTGTCCTGATAGATCGGCGCCAATGACCGCAGGGTCACATCAATGGATGGCTTGTACAGCATCACCGGCTCCTCGCTGATCCTCAGAACCACCCTTCCGTCGGCAAGTCTGCGCGCTGTGGTCTGGTAACCGGCCGGCGCGATGTAGATCCTGCCCGGCGACAGCGGGTCTCCCTCCTCCGCCTCCTTCACCGGCATCTGGCAGATGCTGTTGAACCTGTACGCCAGCGTGCTGGTGAAGCCCGGAGGCATATGCTGGATCACCACGACGCTCGCCGGGAAATCCGCGGGAATCCGGGGCAGGATCGCCTGCAACGCCGAAGGGCCGCCGGTGGAGCAGCCGATCACCAGCAGCTCGCAGGTAGGTGGAGTGCGGCTCCCGCTGTCGTGGGAGGCCGCATCATCGGCGTCTGTTGCCCGCTCTTCCGGCTCTCCCGATATCCTGGCCGTTGCAGCCAGCTTCAGACGCGCATGGAAATCCGCCAGCCTGTCCGGGTCCGGATGATCCGCAAGCAGGCTCTCTTTCAGAAAGACATCGACAGCTCCCAATTCCAGGGCGCGTATCGCCGCCTGTGTGCCCTCGCCGGTCTGATGACTCAGCATCACGACCGGCACAGGATGCTCCTTCATGATCCTCTCGAGCGCATCGATTCCGTTCATCACCGGCATCTCCACGTCCATCGTGATCACATCCGGTTCGAAGCGCTGCAGCTTCTCCAACGCTTCAACGCCGTTGCGGGCGATCCCCACGATATAAAAATCCGGATCCCGCTCGATCAACAGACTGAACGCGCGACGCATGAAGGCGGAATCATCGACGATCAGCACCCCGTATCTGCTCACAAGCTCCCACCTTCCTTCCGGTAATAGAACGTCGCTGGCGCATTGATGGTCTGGAATTCGTTCGTCATGCCCGTGATCGTCTCCGCATGGCCCAGGAACAGGTAACCTCCGTCCGCCAGGCGACCTGACAGATTGGAGATCACCTCCTGGATCGTCTGCGCATCGAAATAGATCAGGACATTCCTGCAGAAGATGATGTCCATCACCGGCAAGACGTCGGCCGCGTCCTGAATCAGATTCCACTGAAGGAAATGAACCCGTTCCCGGATCTCCTCCTTGATGCGATATCCCCCCGGGACGGCATCGAAATATCGCTGCTTCATCGGTTCCGGCGTGCGGCGGAAGCACATGGAATGCTTCGGATAGAAGCCTTGCTCGGCAATCTGCAGCACCTTCCTGTTGATATCCGTGGCATAGATATGGACCCTGGACAGCGGAACCAGCCCCGACTCCAGGATCGTCATCTCCAGGGTGTAAGGCTCTTCGCCGGTGGAGCAGGCCGCGCTCCAGATCCGGATCTCCTCCCGGCCCTCCAGTGCCGGCAGCACCACGCGCACCAGTTCCTCCAGCTGCTGCTCCTCACGGAAGAAGTAAGTCTCGTTGATGGTGATGGCCTCGATCAAGGCGTCCCACTCGTCAGGTTGATGCTCCACATACCCCAGGTACTGGTAACAGGTCATGCCCAGCGCCTTCATTCTCGTCCCTGCCTTGACGGCGAAGGAGAACATGTTGTCCCTGTAATCGATGCCGCAGCGCTCATAGATCAGGGAGGCCAGTCGCCAGAGGGACGGATCCTGTTCCAGCGCAGCGAAGTCCGATGTTCGAGATATCATGCGGATCCCCTGCCATCATTACAACGACAACAGTTTGGTCCTGATTATGACGGCCTGGTCAGCCGCTTCTCTGGTCACGGTGGAGAGGCTCTGGATCTCCCTGAGATGGTGCTCGGCGATCCTGCTCGACTCCTCCAGCCTGTTGTCGATCGTTCTGATCTCGTCCGCCTGGACGCTCATCGCCCGCGATACTTCCGATACCTGCTTCAAGACCTTCTCCAGCGATCGGGCAACCGACTGGCTCTGACTGTCCTGTTCCACTCTGTCCGCGATCACCTTGTTGATCTGATCGCGCGCATCCCTCACGCCGGCTTCAACACCCTCGATCGCATCCGCCTGAGCCTTCGCAGCTTGCGCGACAAGCTCGGCCTGAACCCGCACGTTCTCCACCGTGCGAACGATATCCTTGCTGTGTTTGGCTTGCTCGACGGTCGCCGCACTGACCTGACGAATCTGATCGCGCGCATTGATGATGTCGCGGTTGATCTCATCCACGCTGGCCGCCTGCTCCTGCACCGCCTGCATGACCATGGCAGCCTGGATCGACACATTCTCGATCGCCCGGACGATATCCTTGCTCTGCTTGCTTTGCTCGATGGTCGCGGTCGTCACCTGGCTGACCTGCTCCCTGGCATTGACGACGCCCTTGACGATCTCGTCCACGCTGGCCGCCTGTTCCTTCATCGCCTGCGTCACCAGCGCCGCCTGCTCCTTCACGTTGTTGACCGAACGCACGATGTCGCTGCCGTACTTCGCCTGATCGGTGGTGGCGGTCGAGACCATATGGATCTGTTCACGCACATTGGTGACGGCTCTGATGATCTCCTCGACCTGCACGAGCTGTTCCTTCGTCGCCTTGGTTACCAGCTCCGCCTGTTCGCTGACTTTCCGGGAAGATTCGAGCAATCCGTCCCCCTGCTTCGCATGCTCCTCCAGACGGGCCGTCGCGTCTCCGAACTGTCCGCGCATGTTCAGGATGCCGCGCACGATCTCCTCGACGCCCGCCTCCTGCTCCTTCATCGCCTGGGCCACGGCGGTGACCTGCAGCGTCACGTTCTCTACGGAGATGGCGATCTCCTTGCCCTGCTTCGCCTGTTCGCCGGTCGCCACGGTGATCTGCCGCACTTGCTCCCGCGCATTCACCACGCCCTTGATCACTTCTTCAACGGCGGCGGCCTGCTCGCGTACCGCATTCGTCACCTGCTCTGCCTGATCCGTCACATTCTGCACCGATCTGACGATATCCTGGGATTGCTTGGCCTGCTCGATGGTCGCCATCGTGACCTGGCGCACCTGCTCCCGTGCGTTCGTCACGCCCTTGATGATCTCATCGACGCCCGCGATCTGTTCCTTCGTGGCCCGCGTGACGTTGTCGGCCTGGATCGTCAGTCCCTCAACGGCCTTGACGATCTGCTCGCTTCCCTTCGCCTGCTCGACGGTGGCAGAGGTGATCTGCTGGATCTCGCGGGTGATGCTCTCCACCCCGCTGACGATCTTCTCGATCGCCCTGCCCGTCTCCTCCGACAGCCGGTTGCCTTCCTCCACCTTCGTCGCGCCAACCTGGATAGCCTTGATCGCATCCCCTGTCTCGCCCTGGATGCCCTTGATCAGCGCCGCGATCTCCTTCGTGGCCTTGGCGCTGCGCTCCGCCAGCTTGCGCACCTCATCCGCCACCACGGCGAAGCCCTTGCCATGCTCGCCGGCGCGGGCCGCTTCGATCGCCGCATTGAGCGCCAGCAGATTCGTCTGCTCGGCGATGTCATCGATGACCTCGATGATGCTGCCGATCTCCTCGGAGCTCTTGCCCAGATTGTTCATGACATTCGCGGCCTGCTGCACGACATCGCCGATCTCCTTCATCCCTACCACCGACAGCTCGATCGCCCGCTTCCCCTCGAGTGCATCGGTCTGGACCTTGCGCGACAGCTCGTTGGCGTTCTGCGCATAGCCCGCCACCTGTTCGATGGAGGCGGCCATCTGCTGGATCGAGGCGGAGATGCTCGCAGCCGTCTTCTGCAGCTCGTCGGCGCTTGCGGCGACCCCGCGAATGGACTTGCCCATCTCTTCGATCGACGCGGAGATCTCCTCGACCGAGCTGGCGCTGCTCTCCGCGTTGCCGGCCACCTGCTGGATGGACACCACCATCTCCTCCATGGCGGCGGATACCTCCTGGGCGGAAGCCGTCAGGCTCTCGGCATTGCCCGCCACGCCCTGGATCGACTTGCCCATCTGTTCGATGGACACCGAGATCTGCTCGACGGAGCCGGCCGTGCTGGACGCATTGCCCGCCACCTGCTGGTTGGAGGCCACCAGCTCATGGATCGCCTTGCTCGCCTCTTCCATCGAAGAGCTCATGCTGGTCGTGTTATCGGATACTCCCTTGATCGATTTGCTCATCTCTTCGATCGTCGCGGAGATCTGCTCCACCATGGAAGCGATGGACTCGAAGTTGCCCGACAGCTTCTGCACCGATTCGACCGATTCGTGCACATCCGCTGTCGTCTGCCTCGCGATCTCGGTCAGGTTGTCCGCATTGCCGGCCACGCCCCTGACCGACTTGCCCAACTCCTCGATGGAAGCGGTGATCTGTTCGACGGAGCCCTGCACGCTGACCGCATTGCCCGCCACCTGCTGGGTCGAGGCGACCATCTCCTGGATCGCATTGGCCGCTTCGGCGGCAGACTGGGTCAGGTTCTCCGCATTGCGCGCCACCCCCTGGATCGACTTGCTCATCTCCTCGATCGACGCGGAGATCTGCTCGACAGAGCTTGCCGTGCTGGATGCGTTCCCTGCCACCTGCTGGATCGAAGCCGCCGTCTCCTGAAGGACATTGGTCGTTTCATTGGCGGACGCCGTCAGGCTCTCCGCGTTCTCCCGGATGCCCTGCACGGCATTCGCCAGCTGCCTGACCGAACTTGCGATCTGCTCCACCGAGTTGGCCGCGCTCTCCGCATTGCCCGATACCTGCTGCACGGAGGCCGCGATCTCCTGGATCGAGGCGGCGGCCTCCCCCGCCAGCGAGCTCAGGTTCTCCACGTTCCCCGCAACACCCTTCAGGGATTCCATCATCCGCCTGGTCATGTCCTGCGTACCGTCCAGGATCTGCAGCGCCTTCGAGGAATCACCGGACGAATGGCGGGCGGAGGAGATCATCTGCTCGACAAGCTCCGTCACCTCTGCGGCTGAGGCCACAAGCCTGTCCACCCCCGCTTCGGCGGACTTGACCTGTTCGGACAGCTCCCGCACAGCCGCATGGCCGGAAGCCAGCGTGGAAGATTGCGACGATGTGCTGTCCGTGAGCCGTCTGGAGATCGCGCCCAGCTCCGTCAACTTGTTGTCCAGCACATCCGTTCCGCTGATCGTCTGATCCATCCATCGTTTGAAGTCTTCAGATTGTTTGACCAGCTTCATGCCCAAGGATTGCTTCAAACCCATGATGACTCCACTCCTGTCATGTCAATAAGGTTAATAAGGTTCATATTCGTTGTGAACGTACTCCATCTCGGCCGGATCCAGCAGCTGGTCCAGCTTCAGCAGGATGATGATGCGGTCGTCCAGCTTGTAGATCGCATCCATATAGCTCGTGTACTTCGTCATGATCGCATCCGGCACGGCCTCCAGACCGCTGCTCTGAATGCGAAGCACCTCGGTAACCTCATCCACCAGCAGCCCGATGACCTTGCCCTGCGATTGGGTCACAACGATGCGCTGCCGCTTCGTGCTCTCGCCCCTCGGCTTGGCGAACACCAGCCTGAGATCGATGACCGGGATGATCTGCCCTCGCAGGTTGATGACGCCGATGATCGATTCCGGCGCCTTGGCGATGCCCGTCAGCTTCGGAACGAAGATGATCTCGTATACCTGCATGATCGGGATGCCGAAGTGTTCCTCACCTACCCGCATCGTCACGAGCTGTTCGATAGCCTGGTCCATAGCCTTCCACTCCTTATCCGTTTGCCAACGCCCTCGCTTCTTCGATGACGGCCCCATCTTCATGCAGCGCCAGCTTCATCAGGCCCACCACATCGAGGATCAGGGCGACGCTGCCGTCTCCGAGGATCGTTGCCCCGGATACCCCATCCACCTTGCCGACATAAGAGCCGATCGACTTCACCACGATCTCCTGATTGCCCATCAGCTCATCCACGACGAGTCCGAGCCGCTTCTCCGCCACGCCGACCACCACGACGAAGACGTTGCGGCGGGCGTGTCTCGTGCGTGGGATGCGGAAGTGGTCATGCAGCCAGGCGAGCGGCATGACCTGCTCGCGAATCTGCACCATGGGGCGACCCTTCACATAGGTAATATCCGAGTTCGGGATGCGGACGATCTCCACCACGCTGCTCATCGGCAGCGCATAGGTGAGATGGCCCAGCTTGATCAGCAGGCCGCTGACGATTGCCAATGTGAGCGGCAGCTGGATCGTGAACTTCGTTCCCGCTCCCGGCCTGGTCTCCACATCGATCAGACCATTCAGCTTTTCGATATGCGTCCGCACGATGTCCATGCCCACGCCCCGGCCGGACACCTCGCTGACCTGACGGGCGGTCGACAGCCCCGGGGCGAAGATGAACTGGACCGCGTCCCGATCGCTCATGGCGGCCGCAGCTGCCTCGGTGATCAGGCCCTTCGCCACGGCGGACGCCCGGATCCTGTCCGGCGAGATGCCGGCCCCGTCATCCTCCACGGTGATGACGACATGATTCTCCTGATGCATCGCGGAGAGGCGCACGGTTCCCTTCGCCGGCTTACCGGCTGCCAGCCGCTCCTCGCGCGATTCGATACCGTGATCGACCGAGTTGCGGATGAGATGAATCAACGGGTCGCCGATCTCCTCGATGACGGTGCGGTCCAGCTCCGTCTCCTTGCCTTCCACGATCAGCTCGATCTCCTTGCCCAGTTCCTGCGCCAGGTCCCGCACCATGCGGGGAAACCGGCTGAACAGCCGATCGATCGGCAGCATTCGCGTCTTCATGACGCTCTCCTGCAGCTCGCTGATCACCCGGGCGATATGGTTGGAGATCTGCTCCAGGTCTTCAAAGGCCTCGTCCGCATGATAGACATCCCTTAGCAGACCGCTTAATTGCGCGATGCGGGTCTGATCGATCACCAGCTCGCCGACCAGGTTCATCAGATTGTCCAGCCGCTCCACGTCCACGCGGATCGTCTGCCCCGTTCTACGATGCGCGTCCACGGCCCTGCCCTGGGGATCCGAAGCGGCGGTCCCGTCGCCCGAAGCGTTCGGGGACGCGGGCTCCCCAGCCCCCGATAGCGGGATGCGGGCTGGCGCGGCCCGATCCTCGCAGCGCAGCACGACATGCTCCACGTCGATCTCCCTGCGCAACAAGGCTTCCAGCTCATCCAGCCGAAGCCCGGTCTCCACGTAATAGATGACCTCGTTGCCGTCGATCGGCAACATGTCCTCCTCGATCTTCGGCACGGTCTCCAGCACGCGGCTGTGCTGATTCAGAGATTCCTGGATCACCGCCGCCCTGGCCGCTTTCATCTCACACGCGGGAGCAAGCGTCACCCGGCACTCGACCCTGCACCAGCCCGGCTCCAGGGCTGTCTCCCCGCCAGCTTCCCCACCAGGCTCTCCATCCTGCTTCCGTAGCCCGTCAACGTCTGTCACGTCAGCTACGTCAGCCACGTCCGCCGCTTCCCGCGCTTCGCCGCCTTTCTCAGCCTCAGGCACCGCCCGGTCGACGAGCAGCCGCAGCTTGTCGACGATCGCGCCCGTATGGGTATGAGCCGTGCCGGTTCGCTCGATCTCCAGCTTGAGCACGCCCAGCATATCCAGGCATTCAAACAGCACATCCACAACCTCCGATGAGATGCCCATCTGATGCGTGCGAATCTTGTCGAGCACGTTTTCCATCTCGTGGGTGAGTGCCTTCATCTGCTCGAAGCCCATCGTGGCGGATGAGCCCTTGAGCGTGTGGGCGGTGCGGAAGATGTTCTGGATCGCCTGTTCCGACTCGCCCTCCTGCTCCAGCTGCAATATATCCTGCTCCAACTGATGGAGCTGCTCCTCGACCTCATCGAGGAAAGCTCCCATTAACTCAGATCTCATTGGCGCTCCCTCTGTTCGTTCCCGGTGAGTATTGGTTCTATGTTCAGGATGCTGATCATCCCTTCCTCATTGCGTCCGATCCCGCTGAAATATTGGCCGTCGATACCGGACACGATATCCGACGAAGGCTGGATATCGTGAAAGCGCGTTACCTGACTGACTCCGTCGACGAGAATGCCGATCATCTCATCCTTGTGCTGAACGACCACGATTCTGGTATGCTTCGTGTCTTCCGCTTCCTCCAGCCCGAATCTCTTGCGGAGGTTGATGATCGGGACGATCTTGCCGCGCAGATTGGTCACTCCTTCGAGGAAAGGTTTGGTATTGGGGACTTCGGTTATTTTCTGCAGTTTGATGATTTCATGAATATCCGAGATGCTCAGTGCATGCTTCTCCGCACCAAGTTCGACGACGATATATTGCTCTGAAACAACAGATTCCAAGCTGTTCCCTCCTTACCCGTACGAGTCGCTCCGCTCCCGCCATCCCGGCCTTATGCATACAGGTCGTTCATCATCTCGCTTTGGTCTCATAGCCTCCCTTTCGTTGTTCATGATGGTGAATCTGCATTCAGACGCACCAGCATGGATCACCCGGCATGGTTCTGCTGACAGTCAGCGTAGTGCTGCAAGCATTGCCCCCATCCCCGGACCTAGATGCATGCGATGATTGATATTCTAAATTTTAGTCGATCCCTCCACACCCGTAACCGAAAACGTATCTTCGTTGTCACGCAAACAATTTGCGCGTTTCCGAAAATCGTCTGGCGGAATCCAACAGCATCTCTTCTGTCCGCAACCAGACAAAGCCCGTCACGATGCGGAAAAATCAGGATCGGACAGCACGGTTTGGAAGCGCTTTCTCAATTGCTTGTGGTCGGGCGCATATGCGGACAAAATATTCAACAAACCGTCAAAATCCATAGGTCATACGGCTTAGCTCAGTCGGGCGGCGGGATGAATTGCATCAAAATATGGCCCCATGAACGATGTCATGCAAATCTCAGGGCCATGTTCCGAATGGCGGCAGCCGATCATCGGTCGGCCTGGTGCGCCACACCGCCTATCAACCATGCGTCCCGTATGGCGCGATTGCCACCATATCGCATGCAGGCGGGGCCATTTACCTGAGTACGGGTGAAAAATCCTCATCGAGCAACAGGCCCATCGTCCTCGCCTTGTTCACGGCTTCAACGCGGGTATGTACGGAGAGCTTGTGAAACAGCTGCGTGAGCGTATATTCCAGCGACCGTTGGCTCACATGCATCATCTCGGCGATCTGCTTGTTGCTCTTCCCCATCGCAACCTCTCGCAGAATCTTCACATCCCGATCGGACAGCGCCACAGGCGCGACCGCGGCCGCATATCCGAAGCCGGCATCATGGCTGAGCGCTCGCAGCATCGATAACGGAATGATCGTCTCCCCGTTGAGTATACATCGGATCGCCTGGATGAGACGGGATTCCGAGGAGCTCTTCGACACGAATCCGGCGACCCCGAGGCTGATCAATTGGCCCAGTCGGGAGGTCAGATCGAACCCGGAATAGATCAGGATCAACGCTTCAGGCATCTGCTCCAGGACGCGCCTGGACAGCTCGATCCCGTTCAGCCCAGGCATGTTGTAGTCGAACAGCATCACATCAAAATTGCCGTTGATGGCGATGCCCACGACATCATCATGCGGGTCGCAGATGGTCACTTCGAAATCCCCTTCCCTTTCCAATACCATCTTCGTACCCACCATAATGAGAGGATGGTCATCGACATGCAAGATTCGATACCTCATCGCGCAAACTAATCTCCTCACCTGCAGCTATTGACGACAGAAAAGGTTTCTTGCCCAGGACAGGCAACGGGCCCGATATAGCCCAAAAAAAGCAAAAGGAATGCTTCCCGTGGCAGAAATCCGAGCATAACGGATCCACGGGTTGCATCCCCAATTGTGATTCATTGTATCAAAGTCTCGTTCGGTTGGAAAGATGGACTATCTGGCGGGTAAGGGTTGAACACAACAACACTCAGGACCGTGTTATATTCGATGTCGGGCATGATAAGGAATTCTTGTTCTCCTTATAGGAACATAGCACATCCCCGGACGGTCTGTTAAATCTTCAAAAAGATGAATTGGACTTCTGTCAAGAAAGTGGACACTCCAAAATTGGATTAGGCGCTAAAGCTCATTGCAAACTGAACCGGTGTAAGGTACATGAATCATACATTTCGGCCATTTTCAGCCTCCGAGCCCGGCATTTTGTATGAAATATCATACACTTCGCGCGCGAGAGGAGGTTGAAGCGCCGGTCCACTCGACTAGTTTCGCTCGCTAGTCCACGCCAAACGTATCCACCGTCGATCCAGGTCGACTGGTTCACACACGTGTACATTTCAACCGCATCCACCTGCCAGTCCACTCATGTCTCGCGTGTGCTCCCCTTCTCGTTCAGACGCCCAGCGTATCCTGCGCCTGCTCTCTCCTGCCAGCGATGCTGGCTTGTTTTTCGTCGCGGTTGCCGAACACGAGCTTGAGCAGCGGCGGAGTAACCACAGTCGTCAAGATGACGACGATGATGGTCGAAGTATAGTATTCCGGATGCAACAGGCCATCCTGCAATCCCATCGCCGCCAGGATCAGTGCAACCTCGCCGCGTGAGATCATGCCGGAGCCAATCCCGACTGAGGATCGCATATTGAAGCCTGCCAGCTTCGCACCCAGACCGCTGCCGATAAGCTTCGACAAGATGGCGATCACCGAGAAGAGGACGATGAACCAGATCTGGCTGCCGAGCCCATCGAAGGTTACCGCCAGCCCGATACTGACGAAGAAGAACGGGATGAACAGGCCGTTGGCGATCGGATCAACCTTGTGCTCGATCTCATCCTTGAACTTCGTCTGTCCGATGGCTACTCCGGCGAAGAACGTGCCGATGATGCCGGCTACGCCCAGTGATTCGGCGAAGTATGCGCAAGCAAAAGCGATGATCAGGCCCGCGCTCAGCACAACCTGAGTCACTCTAAACTTGGCGAACAGCTTGATGAAGTGCGGAACCACCCATTTGGCTACGATGAACAGGACAACGAAGAAGATCGCCATCTTCCCCAAGACCCAGCCGATGCTGGTATCCCCTCCGCCATGGGAGCTCGAGACGCCGAAGAAGCCAGATGTCACGGCGATCAGGATGACGACGAGAATATCGTCCAGTACAGCCGCGCCCAGCAGAGCTGCACCCTCCTTCGTGTTCAGCCAGCCCAGCTCCCGCAGCGTCTGGACGGAGATGCTGACCGAGGTTGCCGCAAGCAACAATCCGAGGAAGATCGCTTCTGCGGTGGTGAAGTCGAAGAATTGCGCCAGCCCATAAGTCATTAAGATCGGGAAGACAACGCCGCCGACTGCAACCAGCACAGCTGCTTTCATATTATTGTTGAGTTCCTTCAGATCGGCTTCCAGCCCCGCAAGGAACATCAGGAGCAAGACCCCGATCTCGCTGAATACTTCCAACACTTCCGAATGATGTACCCATCCGAGCACCGCTGGTCCAAGCACGATACCAACGATGATCTTGCCCAACACAGAGGGTTGCCCGAGGAGCACGCTGACATGTCCGGCGAGCTTAACGGCGATTAAGACGAGAACGATTTGCAGGATGAATTCCAGTACCAACTCTTTTCCTCCTCTAGTAATCTATTCATCTGTTAACACAAAAATAGCAAAAAGGAGCCTGCTTTGACAGACTCCTCCATGACTACCCTATTAAATTTCCTCATCTATTATATAGGTTCGGTCTTCTCATTGTCAACGTGACAGAGGGACGGGGGTTTTGTCACGTCGTTCTATCGACAATTCCTGATAATATTGCAATTCTTTTTGTTGACACAACAATTCCTTTATCGCTATATTTTTCCATAGGAGGGGATTTATGTGCCGAGAATTGCGAGATTACGGAGCTCAACCGGAATCTATCATATCATCCTAAGAGGCAATAATCGCCAAGCGATATTCGAAGATGAGGAAGACTACCAACGTTTCCTGCAGATCCTGCACAAATACAGAGACATCTGTGACTTTCGAATATACGCATACTGTCTGATGAGCAACCACCTGCATTTATTGATCAGACAAATGGCAGAACCGATTGAGACGATCATGCGCAGAATCTGCTCCAGCTATGTCTTATGGTTCAATAAGAAGTATGAACGGATAGGTTACTTGTTTCAAGACCGCTACAAAAGTGAGCCTGTTGAGGATGAGAGATATTTCCGGACAGTTATTCGGTATATTTTCTGGAATCCGGTCAAGGCAGGAATCGTGCCCAGCGTCCAAGATTACAAGTGGATGAATTATATGGATTATGCGGGCAGCGGCAACAGTACAACTGATGTGCACGAGGTACTTGGGTTTCTGGATCCGCATAGAGAGAGGGCGCGGAAGTTCTTGGTGGAATTTATCAACCAGAAGAATGAGGACAACTGTCTGGATATCTCGAATCGAACAAGGACGACTGACACGGAAGCTCGCCGAATCATTCTAAAGCATTGTAAAGTTGAACGAGCGACCGATCTGCAGAAGATGGACATCGCGATACGGAATCAGTACATCAATGAGCTCAGGAAAGGATACGGCATCTCCATCAGACAAATCGAGCGTATAACAGGCATCAGCAGAGGGGTCATCCAACGAGTCTAACCCATATTGAATGAATGTCCCTTTCCAAGATTGCCTGTATGCACATAAATGGGGGTTCTGTCACGCACGCCACGTGACAGAACCCCCGTCCCTTTGTCATGCTTTCATGATATACTCATTCCATTTCTTCTGCCAGTCAACATCAGCCCAGAACGGGTGATGGGGCGCGCAGTTGGAGCACAGCACCATGCCCCAGAAGCCGTAATCCATGCCCAGCCGGATCGCGTACTCGGCGATCGCCTTGCCGACTGGCCCTTCTTCGAACTCACCATAAAGCGGCGTATAGCCGACATAACCTTCTCCGATGACAACCGGCACGCGGTGGTCCCTTGCCCAATCCGCGATCTCCGCGAAGCGGTTATCCACCTTCTGCAGCATCGCCAGGCGATGAGCGCTGTAATGTTCATACAGGTACAGATCCCACTTGACCGGGTCGCACCAGTCGTGCAGATACAGCAGCTTCAGCCCGACAGGATTGCCGTGCAGACGCCACTCCTCTCCCTCCGGCAGTCGATACTCATCGAACGGCGGCGCATCCTCCCTCAGCAGCGACTGCACGAGCGGATTCGGAAATGGAACATCTGGATTGCGGATGCCCGTCTCCTCCATGAGCTGCTGCAGCACCCCGTTGATGTACATGTGGAAATGACCCACCTGCATATTGTCCGGCAGATAAGCCTTGGAGTAAGGCTCGCTCAGCGTGTAGCAGCCCGTGATCGGGATGTCCGGGTGGCGTTCCTGCAGATACGCCAATGCTTCTTCGACATAAGGAGTTGTCGTGTGGATGATGCGCGACAGCTTCGACTCTGGTATCCCCGCATCCAACGCTACCTGGTTCAACCGCCCGTACTCGATCTCGTTGTGCAGCTCAACATATGCGATGCGATCCCCGTATCCGGCTTCCTTCACATACTGAATCAGCTGGTTCATCGAGGCGGCGATCGCCATGAACCGCTCTTGCGGCGGAATCGCCAGGAGTTCGTCGAACAGCTCGCTCGTTCGCAGGAAGCTGACGCTCTGCTGGTATTCCCAGGAGGAGAGGATCAGGTAGCAGTTATGCTTCTTCGCCTCTCGGAACAAGGTCAGCAGACGCTCGTGCCCATCTAGGACAGCGCCGCCTTGGCAGTTGTACCAGCGGGTGCGGATGCCCACCTGACCCAGATTGGCGAACTGGAGCGGTCCCTGGCGCGGCCCTTCCGCCGTGAACAGCAGATACGGCATCGCGCAGATGCGCACGGTATTGTAGCCGCGTTCCACTGCCTCTTGGAAGCATCTCGCCAGATCCTCATACGGCTCGCCCGGCTTGCTCATCGTATACCAGGAGAAATCCCACATCGTAATGGTCAGTTTGCGGGGTAGATGTTCGGGTATGTTGCTCATTCGGTTGTCTCCTCCTCTAATTTCATTTATGCATGCTCATTCATTCTCTTAAGTTTTGAAAATGACGGTTGCCGTATACCTTGTGTGACACCACCGGCCCAGCAGGGCATATACTCTCGACTCGTTGACACGATCGAAACGTGACAAAACCCCCGTCCCTGTGTCACGTTAGCCCTTGGGCTGACTGCGGAAGGATGTGGGAGAACAGCCCATTCTTTTGCGGAACAAACGGGAGAAATAGTACGGGTCGTCGATCCCCACCACCGCTGCCACTTCCTTGACGCTCATGCTGGTCAGATGAAGCAACTGCCCGGCTCTCTGCATCTTCAAACGCAGGAAATATTCGATCGGCGGCATGCCCGTCTCCTGCTTGAACAGATGGATCAGATGCTGCCGGGACACGCCGGTATGCCTCGCCAACTCCTCGAGCGTGATATGCTGATCGAGCCGCTCGGCCATATAGGCGAACGCCCTCTCCAGATGACGGTCACCCGGCTCGCTTCGCCCAGCGCTTGCATGTGCCAGACCGATGCTGCTCAACAGGCGGCGCATCGACTGGGCTGCATGCACATGGATATGCAGACTGTAGGGCTTGTCCTCCAACAGGCGGTAACATTCGTCGAATAGGCTGATCATCTCCGCATACATGGCATGCGCCAATTCGAGAGGCCCATGATCCAGCCCATACAGGGATATCAGCCCGTCCGCATCCTGTCCATGGAGGTGAAACCAGTAGATCGTCCATGGATCATGCCTGGAGGCGCCATATCGATGTGGGACGCCCGCCGGTATGACGATCATCTGCCGACGCGAGATATACACCGTGTCACCTTCGCCAAGCTCAACCCAGCCCTCACCCTCCGCACAGAAGATGAAGATATGCGTGCTCACGCCCTCCGGCCGTTCCCGATAGTGATACCTGGCGCGCGGGAAATAGCCGATGTCGGTAATGTGCAGAGACCGGGTCAACTCCGCGCTCAGCAGTTCTTCGATAACAGACTCCGGCATCACCAGCAACTTCTCCGCTTCGAACCCTTCTGATTTACGAATCTCGTCCATCTATATCTCTGTACCCCCTTTATATATGCACTCATTCCATCCTTATTAACAAGAATATAATCCATCAAAAACCGTTCATTGTCAATTTGTTTTTCTCTCTGGGCACGATACATTATAGACAAAACCATGCAGAGGAGGAGATCCCATGACTAGCAGCAAACAGCCGGTCCAGGCAAGGATTGAAGCACGGGACATCCCCACCTATGGAATCGGCAAACCGGACAAGAACCCGATGTTCCTCGAGAAACGCGTCTACCAAGGCAGCTCAGGCCGCGTCTATCCATTCCCGGTCATCGACAAGATCCTGGATGAGAAGCAACCGAAGACATATCAACTGGCTGTTCTGGAGAATGAGTACCTGCACATCGAGATCATGCCGGAGCTGGGCGGACGGATCTATCGTGCGCTGGATAAGACCAACAACTACGACTTCGTCTATTACAACCGCGTGATCAAGCCGGCGCTCGTCGGTCTGGCCGGACCCTGGATCTCGGGCGGCATCGAGTTTAACTGGCCGCAGCATCACCGGCCGAACACCTTCGGTCCCGTAGAATGGCATCTCAAGGAGAATGCAGACGGAAGCGCCACCTTATGGGTGAGCGAGATCGACCGCATGTACGGCACGAAGGTGACAACCGGCTTCACGTTGCACCCGGGCAAGGCTTATCTGGAGATCCATGCCCAGTTGTACAATCGCACGCCATTCCCGCAGACATTCCTGTGGTGGGCCAATCCGGCCGTCAGCGTCAACGACTATACGCAATCCGTGTTTCCGCCGGATGTCACGGCCGTATTCGACCACGGCAAGCGGGACGTGTCGCGCTTCCCGATCGCGACCGGCATCTATTACAAGATGGACTATGCGGAAGGCGTGGATATCTCCAGATACAAGAATATTCCCGTACCGACCAGCTACATGGCCTACCGATCGGATTATGACTTCATCGGCGGCTATGACCACGGGGTGCAGGCTGGTCTCCTGCATGTCGCCAATCACCATATCTCACCGGGCAAGAAGCAATGGACATGGGGGTGCGGTGACTTCGGACAGGCATGGGATCGTCATCTAACCGACGAGGATGGTCCGTACATCGAGCTCATGACCGGCGTGTTCACTGACAACCAACCAGACTTCTCTTGGCTGATGCCGTATGAGGAGAAATCGTTCAAACAATACTTCATGCCTTATAAGAATATCGGGGTCGTGAAGAATGCATCGCTGGAGGCAGCAGTGAATCTGGAAGTGGATGAGGAAAACCGAACCGCCGTTGTACAAGCATATGCATCGTCCGAATTCGCAGATGCTGTCGTCGAGCTGAGAGGCCAGTACCGCATCTATCTGAAGGAGACAATACTGCTCTCCCCGATCTCCACCTTCAAGACGGAGGTATCTCTCGATGCGGAAGATGCTCCGCACGACCTGAAGGTAACGGTGCGGGATGCCACCGGACGACTGCTGGTCGCCTACCGTCCTGCCAAGCCATCGATCGAGCGCGTGCCGGACCCGGCGGAACCGTTGCCAGCGCCTGAAGAGCTGAAGACGAACGAACAGCTGTACCTGGCCGGCCTGCATCTGGAGCAGTATCGTCACGCCACCTTCGAACCGGAGGATTACTATCTGGAGGGTCTGAAACGCGACGCATCCGACATCCGGCTCAATGTCGCCTATGGCACGCTCTTGATGCGCCGAGGTCTGTTCGCAGAGAGCGAGCGGTACTTCCGCCGCGCGATCCGGTCGCTCACCTGGCGTAATCCGAACCCTTACGACAGCGAGGCGTATTATCAGCTTGGCCTGTCCCTGCAGCTGCAAGGGCGGCTGGAGGAAGCCTATGCGGCGTTCTACAAGGCGGTATGGTCGGCAGCTTGGCAGGACAGCGGATACTTCGCCCTTGCGCAGATCGCCTGTACGCACGGCGCGTATGATGAGGCACTGGAGCTGGTGGAGTCCTCGCTGAACCGCAACGTCCGCCATTACCGCGCACGCAATCTGAAGACCGCGCTCCTGCGCAAGCTCGGCCGCTTCGCCGAAGCCGAGGCGTTCGCAGAGGAAACCCTGCGGCTGGATGTAGCCGACTTCGGCGCTTACAACGAGCTGGCGCTCACTCTGACTGCTCGCGGCGAGCAAGTGCGTGCCGGGCAAGTGCTTGCAGAGTTGCGCCGCTTGATGCGGGGCGACGAGCACAACTATCTGAACCTGGCGGCGGACTATGCCTTCTGCGGTTTGCTGGATGAGGCGATCAGCGTACTCGAACGCCTCTTGTCGGGTGACGATGCTCCTTCGAATGGAGGGTCGCTGACTAGAGGTGCCCAACAGCCGAACCTCATGCCGATGGTTCATTATGCCCTGGCCTATCTGTATGAGCAGGCTGGTCACTCCGAACGAGCGGGACAGCAACGGAAGCTGGGGCGTCAGGCATCACCGGACTATTGCTTCCCGAACAGCCTGTTCGATTACCTCGTGCTGAAGAGCGCGCTTGCTGCAGATGAGAGTGATGACCGGGCCCATTACTACCTCGGGAACTGGTTATATGACAAGAAGCGCTATGACGATGCGATCCGTCACTGGGAAGCTTCTCGCTCGCTGAACGACGCTTACCCGATCGTCCACCGCAACCTGGCGCTCGCTTACTACAACAAACGGAACGACCCGCAGGCAACGCTGGCCTCACTGGAGCGAGCCTACGCCCTGCAGCCGACTGATGCACGAATCTTCTATGAGCTCGACCAACTGCATAAGAAGATCGGGACACCACCGTCAGAACGGCACGCCAGACTGGAGAAACATTTCCGCCTGGTTCAAGAACGCGACGATCTATATGTGGAGTATGTCACCCTGCTCAACACATTAGGCCGCCATCAGGAAGCGATCGCAGCGATGAACGCGCGCAAGTTCCATCCGTGGGAAGGCGGCGAAGGCAAGATTACGGCGCAGCATGTGTTCGCCCACGTGGAGCTGGCTAAGCTGGCGATTCAGGAGGGGCGGAACGCAGACGCGATCGATCTGCTGCAGCAGGCGCTGACCTATCCGGAGAATCTGGGAGAAGGCAAGCTCGCTGGCGCCCAGGACAACCAGATCCATTATTACCTGGGCTGCGCATACGAGGGGATGAACCAACTCGACAAGGCTGCGGAGCATTTCCGCCTCGCCTCCCAGGGACTCGAAGAGCCGGCCAGCGCGATGTACTACAACGACCAGCCGCCGGATACGATCTTCTACCAGGGGCTCGCATGGCGCAAGCTCGGCAGCGACAAGGAAGCGAAGCGCCGCTTCAACAAGCTGGTTGACTACGGCGAGAAGCATCTGTTCGACGAGGTCAAGTTCGATTTCTTCGCTGTCTCTCTGCCTGACTTCCTCGTCTTCGACGATGATCTGAACAAGCGCAATCAGATCCATTGCCACTACATGATGGGTCTAGGACATCTCGGACTGGGCCGGCACAAGCAAGCAACCTCAATGTTCGAAGAGGTTCTGCGCCTCGACCCGAGCCACCAGGGAGCTGCCGTGCATATTCGACTATGACTTAGGGACGGGGGTTCTGTCACGCATCAACACGTGACAGAACCCCCGTCCTCTTTCGTTACTTCCCGCTCTGAACTTCTGCTGATTGCTGCGGCGTTCGCTCCCTGGCAACGAACAAGACCAATGCGAACAACAAGACGAGCGAACCAAATAGATACGGGAAGGTATATTGCACATCGTACAACACTCCAGCCGCGAGCGGCCCGAACACATTGCCGAGACTCATATACGTATTGCCCAACCCCTGGACATAGCCTTGCTCGCTGTCGCTGGCGCGTTTGGACAGCAGCGTGCTGATCGCGGGGCGAAGCAACGACTGGCTGGCGAAAAACACCACGGCTTCTGATGTTCCGAGCCTTTCATGTTGAGTTAAATTCGTCATTTAGGCAGTTGCTTGGTATGCGACCTGTACCATTCGCTGGCTGCTTCGACTTCTGATGCGGTTAATCTGTGTCCATAGTTCTCCCAATGCACATGGACCGAAGCCCCCGCCCCCGTGAGAAGCTCTGCCAGTTCCTCCGTTTCCTGCGGAGTGCAGATCGGGTCATTGCGACCCGCACCGATGAAGACCGGCAACAACGGCATCTTCGGAAGTTCGATTCCCCTCCTCGGCACCATCGGATGATGGAGGATCGCCCCCCGAAGCACGTTCGGAATATGGAACAGCAGGCTTCCTGCTATATTGGCACCGTTGGAATAACCAACGGCTACAACATGATCCCGATCGAATCCGTATGCCTTCGCAGCCTGATTGATAAAATCATGCAATTCATGCGTTCTGAATATCAGATCCTCTTCGTCAAAAACGCCTTCCGCTAATCTTCGGAAAAACCTCGGCATCCCATTCTCCAGAACATTGCCTCGTACACTCAGAACAGAGGCCGATTCATCGATCCGTCTGGCCAGCGGCAGCAGATCCTGTTCCGTCCCGCCAGTTCCGTGCAACAGCAGCAATGTCGGCGATGCGGGGTCTGTGCCCTGATGATAAATATGCTTCATTATTGATCCTCCTCCAGTACCCGAATCTTAAGCGGCGGCAATCCTTCACTGATCTGTGCGCGATGCGGTTCCAGCCAAGCTGGAAGCATCAGCTTCTCGCCCAACGTTTCAAACGGTTCATCGCGCATAAATCCTGGTGAATCCGTTGCGATCTCGAACAGAATCTCTCCTGCTTCCCTGAAGTAGATAGAGGTGAAATATTGGCGGTCAACGATCCGGGTCGTCTGGAACCCCTGCTCCGCAACCAGGCTTCGCCATTGCTCCTGGTCCTCGACGTCTCTGGCTCGCCAGGCGATGTGGTGAACGGTGCCTGACCCGCCATGCCCGCGGTTCATCACCGAAGCATTCACATCAATCAGGTTGCCCAGCTCCCCAGGTGCCTTATATCTCACCAAACCCTGATCCTCGCTGGTCCGTTCCATCCCCATGAGATGCTCGAGCGTATACATTGTCTTGTCTGGTGCTATGCTATACAGTACAGCACCTCCGAAGCCCTTAATGGCCTTGTCTGCGGGCACTCCTCCGAAGGACCATCTGCTGTTCGGACCTTGCTTGCGAGCTACCAATTCCAGTTGCAACCCGTCCCAGTCCTTGAATTGGAGGTATGTTTCACCGAAACGTTCCGTTCGAGCATAAGGGATTGCAAATCTGTCCAACCGTTTTTCCCAGAATGGCAGAGCATCCAGAGGAACAACGAAGGTGGTGTATCCAACTTGCCCCCCGCCTACACGACCCTTCCTTCCACCTTGAAACGGGAAGAAGGTCATCGCCGTGCCTGGACTGCCCATTTCATTGCCGAAGTACAGGTGATACACCTCCGGTGCGTCGAAGTTGACCGTCTTCTTCACCAGACGCAGTCCTAGTATCCCTGCATAGAAATCGGCATTAGCCTGTGCATCGCTAGCAAAGGCCGTTATGTGGTGTATGCCTGCTGTTTGTTTTGTCATGGCTCGTTATCTCCTATTCATTTTATTTTTAAGATTCTTAAATTTAAGATGTTTGGCTAAAAAAGATTATCGACTCTGGGCATAATACCCTAGCTTCTTGATTAACATGATGGCCTGCTGCTTCTCATCGGGGGTCAGTCCCTCCATCAGCGATTCGACAAGCTCGGCATGGGGCGGGAAGATCCGATCGAACAGTTCCTTGCCGGCTTCGGTAATCTCCGCATAGGTGACTCTTCGGTCATCGGTGCATTCGACCCGCTTCAGATAGCCCTTCTGCTCCAATTTGTCCACGGTATAGGTGATGCTCCCGCTGGTGACGAGGATCTTGTCGCCTATCGGCTGAAGCGGCATCCTGCCCTTGTGGTAGAGCAGTTCCAATACGCTGAACTCAGCAGCGGACAACCCATTGCGCTTCATGTCCTTCACCGCACGATCCATGACGACCTTATAGGCTTTGGACAGGACGACGAATAATTTGAGTGACAGCTCGCGATTATCCACTTCTAAACACCTACTCTTGCTTCAAAGTTAAATATCTTAAATTTAAGATATTATCAGTATACACCGACCGCTCGCAATATGCAACCCATTCTCAGACGAGCGTCGGGTTAAGCACCAGCTTCGCTACCCCGGTAACGGACACTCCCCGCTCCAACAAGCGGTCGATCGGTTCATGCAGCAAGACGGCGCCCTGGTGCAGAATGACGACCTCATCAAACACATCGTCCGTCTCCGAAACCAAATGGGTGGACAGAATCATCGTCTGCGGATGCTAGGCATGATCTTCCCGCAACTCCTGGTAGAAACGTTCCCGGGTGGGAGCATCCATGCCAAGGTAAACTTCGTCAAACATGGTGAGCGGCGAACGGCTGGCCAGCCCAATCGTCGCGTTGAGGGCGGACTTTTGGCCCCTGGACAGCTGCTTGGCCTGTTTTTCTTCGGGCAAGCCGAACAGCTCCACCAGATGATCGGCATATTCCCTGTCAAAATTCGGCCAATACCGTTCCGCAGCCTCCAGAAGTCCCTTCACTTTCTCCGACTCCTCTTTGTATTCCTGGTCATAGACCGATCCTGTCGTGGTGCTCGAATATTGGGGAAACAGGGGTACGACTATGATGCGACGAAAGTGAAAGCCCTACCCTTCGAACGGAATTTGATCTAATTCCTTTCTAATAAACATTCCATTCCTGTAGTGTTCGCAATCGGTTCGACAAGTCCTGCTGCCATATTGTGAACAATCTATGAAGATTGAATCGGCGGTCGAAAGCGGCGTACACTCTCCATCATGGGATATCAACCGGGCAACCAACAAGAAAAAAGGCCTTTCCAACGGCCGCCATGCCGACCGATTGGAAACAGCCTTCCTGTACTGCCCGGTTGCAGATCCGTTCCAAGAGGGATGGCCCTATCCCGTCATCTCGCTCTCTTCGAACCGATACAACGGCAGCGTGAAGGTAAAGGTGGATCCCTGCCCGTAGACGCTCTCGGCCCATTCAAAACGGGACATTTCGCAAAGATCCATTCCGCCGCCGCCACCTTGAACTTGCTGATCCCGTTGAACAACTGCAGCATGATGCCGGAAATCCGTCCCTGTTTGTTCAACATTTCCCGCTGATAACGCAACCGCAGATAGCCCAGTCCGAAAGTCACCGCCATGGAGACGAAGACGAGACCTCCCGATACGAGGGCGAGTTTCGCGTCATAATGGAACAGCAGGAAAAAGTTGAAGCTGGCGGCCGAAAGCCGGGAACAGGTCGACGAAATCGTCAACCGGGCGGTTTCGCTTGGCGCGACGTTATATACGGACCCGATCGACCATGGGTTCATGTACCAATGGGGATTCCAGGATCCGAACGGCCACATTTGAGAAATCGGCTATATGGACATGTCGGCGTTCGAAGGCCAGGGTCAGGTATAGTCGGAACACCTCATCTCAACTTAATGGTCACCTGAGGAACTGTCCGCATAAGTCCGACTTTGCAACAGTTCGGATATACCGTCGGCATGGCGCAGGGCATCCGTCTGTTGGGCAAAGCGGGTGCGGACAAGATGGATTCGAAGCTTGTTGCGGCCATTCGTTCGGCGCATGCGGCAAAAAAAGCCCGGTATGCAGGTGAGCAAATCCCATCATGCCGGGCATTTGAACTCTTGATCATGTTCAATCGATGTTGATGGACTTTCCTCTCTTCAAGCCCTTTTCCTTTTTGGGCAAGACCACTTTCAGGATCCCGTTCTCATACTTGGCGGAAACTTGTTCAGGATTAACATTTTCCACATAGAAACTTCTGCTGAAGCTGGCCGTCTTTCTCTCTTTTCGGATATAGTTGACCCCTTTTTCTTCAATTTGCTCATTTTGGTCGACGTGGATGGTCAAAACGTCGTCGTCGAGATCAAGTTTGATATTTTCCTTTTTGACACCCGGAATTTCCGCTTCCACAATGTATTGCGTTTCCGTTTCTTTAATGTCCACCTTCATGGGGTCCTGATGAAAGAAGGGTGAAAAAAACGGTTGACCGAAAAACCGTTCAACTGCTCTGTCCAGTTCATCCCAGGGACTTGCAACTCCACGTTTTCCGAACGGATGTTTTCTTCCAAAGGGAATCAATTCAGACATTTTGAAACACCTCCGATAATTTGACTTTGACTTTCCTTGACTTTAGTTTACGAAATGTTGTCAGTTTCTGCAATTTTGAATGTTGGCGATTTTTGATCATATTTGACCAATTTCAGCCGCAGCCTCAATTTTACTTCATGTCATGAAATATTGTTCCCTCATGGTTAGTTTTTTATCCAAAAGAGGGCGCGCGGAAACTTCGGCGACAACACGATGTCGCGCTTTCCATGCGCCTGCGGAAGGGTTCCAGCAACGGCTTCCTGAATGGCGATCCTTGGCCTCATTGAAAAAAGGCAGCCCTCTCATCAAGGACTACCCTTTAGCGTGCTCCGTCTGAAGTAGATTATGCTCTTCAAGTCTCCCGCTTGTTGCGGTCTTGAAACAAATAAAGCCTCGTCAACAACTTGCTGGAGCTTGAGGACATTCAGACACTCGTCGTCAATGCTAAGAACATAAAGAACGTGCCCGGGCGCAAGACGGATGTCAAAGATGCCGAATGGATCGCCAGTCTACTTCGTCACGGTTTGCTGCAAGGTGTCGCCGCTCACGTAATTTGACGTGAGACAGGCGATTTTTTGTTATGTATGTTGTCGGAGGAAAGAGGCGGTTGGTTGTCGTAAGTAGATGGGAGTTGAGACGACAATCATCAGGAGGATGCAATCTTCGCAGAAAACGCAAATAGGAAGACCCTCAGGTTGGCGCCAAAGTCTTCCTATCTGCCCTGCGAATAAATCGCTATGTCTAGCGTAACGGATTGGAATTTGGATGTAAAGCGGTATCTTCAGTCCTGCTCTGACGGCATTCCTGAAGCAGACCGGCCGCGTGTATGTCCGCACTGCTCCGAAACGGTGATGCTGCATCGGCACGGCCGGTTTTTCCGATGTGTCTTTACTCTCACGGAACGTTTCGTCATTCCCATTTTTCGTTTTCGTTGCCCCCAATGTTCCAGAACGACGAGCGTATTGCCGACGTTCCTTCTGCCCAAGCAGCAAACGGCGGTCGACATCCAGGAAGAGGTCGTCCGGGGAGAGACCCATGGCGCTTCACGTATAACCATGGCGCAGCAATCCGCCGCCTGGCCCGGCGGTCCGTGGTCCGTACGCACGATCCGGCGGTGGTGCCGCCGCTGGAAGGACATGCTTTCCAAGCTGGAAGATCGGTTGGCTGCGTGGCTTCTTTCCCGGCACCCGCAGGTGGCGTTGCCTCGTGGGCGGGGAGCCGGCTGGTCTTTGTGGTTCGCCTGCTGGGAACGGCTTCGGACATCGGCTCAGGAGGGGTCGCTGCTGCAGCGGCTGAACCGGTTGGCACGGCCATTGTCGGTGACGGTGCCCGGCAGATGATCCCACAAACGTTGGCTGTCGATGAAAGCCCGGGGGAGCGGCGACAATGGAGGCTGGGGAGATTCCCCGAATCCATATTCCGAGGAGGGTTCTGCCGATGGAACATCCCGAAAGCATCGCCGCTGCCCGGTATGCACTGATTGCGCCGATCGTCAGCCGGCAAACTCCGCTGGCGCCCGGAGAAATGAAGGCGCTGCTGCAGGAGGCGTCCCGCTGCGTCTATGAAGTCCCCGGCGGACGCTCGCGCACCGTGAGCATTCGGACGCTGGAGCGCTGGGTAGAGGCGTATCGCAAGGGCGGCTGGGATGCGCTGAAGCCGCGCGTCCGCAGTTCCAAGGGGCGTTTGCGCATGGACGGGGCCGTGCTGGAGAAGGCCAAACAATTGAGACGTGAAAGGCCCGAACGGAGCGTCGAACAAATCATCTTTCTGCTCGAGGAAGGCGCACTGGTCCCGCCGGGAACGGTTGCACCCAGCACACTGGCGCGCCACCTTCGCCAGGCCGGTCTCAGCCGCCGCAGCGTCATGAAAGAAAACGCGGCATCCGGCCACCGCCGCTTCGAAGCGGAGGATATTCTGGTTCTGGTACAGGCGGACTTCAAGCATTTCGTCTACCTGCCTGACCCGAGGAACCCGAAGAAACGGAGAAAAACGATCTTGTGCCTCGTTCTCGACGATTACAGCCGGTATATCCTGCATGCCCAGTTTTACTTCGACGAGAAGCTGCCGCGGCTGGAAGATTGCCTGAAGAAAGCGATCCTGCGCTGCGGCGTTCCGGAAATGCTGTACGTGGACAATGGAGCGGCGTTTTCGTCCCAGCACCTGACCCGCATCTGCGGGAAGTTGGGGATCGACCTGCGTCATACCCGCCCCTTCCAGCCCCGTGGGCGCGGGAAAATTGAGAGGAGCTTTCAGTTCATCGACACGAGTTTCCTTCCCGAAGTGTACGCGCGCATCGAGGCGGGCCAATTGACGACGCTGGAGGAGCTGAACGACGCGCTTTGGGCGTGGATCGACGGTTATTACCACCAGCGGGTGCATGGCGGAACGAAAGAAACCCCTCAGGCCCGTTGGAACGGCAGTTCGCGCCGGCCGAGGCGGGTGTCGCTCGCCGAATTGAACGAGATCTTTCTGTGGGAAGAAACACGCAAGGTGGATGCGACCGGCTGTGTCCGCCTCCTGGGCAATACGTATGAAGTGGACGGCGATCTCGGCAGCCGGCAGGTGACGCTGCGTTACGATCCGTACGACCTGCGGGAGATTCAGGTCTGGTTCGAAGGCGTTCGCCGCGGCAATGCCAAGCCGGTCGAACTGCGGCGTTACCGCGACCGCCGGATCCCCGCCGACGAGGCCGCGGCGGCAGAAGAAGCGGCCGTGCAGCTCTCCTTTCTCGATTTGGCGGAACAGAAACGAAAAGCACAGTGGAAGGAAGAAGAAATCCGCTATGCGCGCACCACCATGGGAGGTGAGAAACGGTGAGCACAGCGATCCGGCCCTTTACGCGCATGCTGGATACGGTGGACTGTTTTTCGTTTCGCGGTCATGAAGAGGCGTTCGCCCGGCTGGGCGTGGCTGTGGCGGGACGTCATCTTGGGGTGCTGACCGGTGAGGTGGGCAGCGGCAAATCCGCCCTGATCCGTCGGTTGTTCCGCTCGCTCGATCCAATGATGACACTGCCGGTGTACCTGAGCCAGTCCAACCTCAAACCGCGTGATTTTTACAGCGAATTGCTAAGGCAGGTCGGCGAAGTGCCGCCCTACTCGCTGCCGAAAGCCAAGCGGCTGTGGGAAGAGGTTCTTCAGCAACGGGAAGCCCAAGGGGAGCGTTCGCTGCTTGTGGTTGTGGACGAAGCTCACGAGATGAGTGAAGACATGCTGCTCGAACTGCGCTTTGCCATGGGCGCCCAGATGGATGCGCGCTCCTACTTTCCGATCATCCTGTCGGGACAACCGGAACTGCGGAAGAGGCTGCGGTTGAAGAAGTTCGAGGCAATTGCACAGCGGATCGGCATGCAGTACCATCTGACCGGGATGACGCGCGAGGAAACCGGTGCCTACATCAAGCATCACATGAGGACGGCCGGATTGGAGCGTCCGGTATTCTCCGAAAGCGCCGTGCAGATGATCCATGCGGCAAGCCAAGGACTTCCCCGTGTGATCAATCTGATGCACCCATGCATTGTATGATGCAGAAGGGAAAGGGCATGAGGTTGTCGAAGAAGCACACATTGGCCGCGTGTTGGCGGATTTGGACAAGCAGCGTGGAGCGGCAGGCTAACCTGCCGCTTTCACATTTCCGGTTGATGATTGGCGACCCAATTCTCATATGGGTGACGTGGCTGACGCACAAACGATCACGTCATTGTCGGTGGTTGTTCCACCGTCAAATTACGTGAGCGGCAACAGCAAGGGAGTTTCATCCCGAACCGTGACCAGAAGGAACTGCGTGAATTGATACGATACCGACGCAGCCTGATTGATGAGCGGGCCCGGGAAGTCAACCGCATTCAAAAAGTGCTCGAAGGCGCCAACATCAAACTGTCGTCTGTCGCCAGCGATGTACTGGGGAAATCGGGACGAGCCATGATCGAAGCCATGATCGCCGGTGAAGAAAACCCGGAATTGCTTTCGGAATTGGCACAGCGGCGATTGAAAAACAAAAAAGCAGAGTTACAACGCGCCTTGAATGGACTGATCGGAAATCATCAGAAGCTGATGCTGGCGGCACAACTGCGGCACATCGATTATCTGGACGAAGAAATCGGCAGACTGGACGAAGAGATCAAAAGGCGCATGCTCCCTTTTGAAGAAGACCTGGAACTGTTGGACACGATTCCCGGAGTGGCGAGAAGAACGGCGGAAACGATTGCAGCCGAAGGTCAACGAACCGTCCAACGCAAAATAGACCGTCACACAGGACGGGTTAGGGCAAAAGGCGTAATCTCGGTCAGGGACGAGCGTTGCCAAAGCCGCAGGTTTCAGCAAAGACTTGAGCGTCACCAGCGGCACGCGTCTTCCGTTTTGCCCGCAGTGTGGACAACTCGTTTTGATTGTTTCCTCACGGTTTGTCGGAGCACAACAGTCCATATATATTTTCCATCCCTTTCATGCAGGATACTGCCAGTAACCATGGTTATACCGACTTTCTGTCTTTTCAAATATTGTATCACATGCCAGGTGTGACAATATTCAAAACGTCCTTTCCCCTGCCCACTATAGCAAACAGATACCGATCAACCCATTTTGAATTCCCTACTATGTCAAGAGAAAATAATTCATGTCCATCCCACTTAAGCCCCACCAAAGCCTCCAATCCCTTGCCGCACAAGGGTTTTCGTGTTTTGAGGAACCATTTGGTACAAAAAACCAGGAAAATAAAAAGTGTCCGTCCATTTGGAAGAAATTAGTCGAAAGGCAGCAGGGGGCACGAAAACGGAACGTTGGGAAATGTCCAGGGAAATAATTTGAGTTAACAAATAGAGACGCTCAATCGGAATATAGCGGGAGGGGGTATATTAGGAAACTGTTTGATAGACCAATGTTCTTTCCTTTCCCCTTTCCCCTGTACCACTTTCAACAAAAAAAGAAGCCAAGCAAGGATCAGGGCAACCCCCTGCCACGCTCGGCTTCTTGGACATTTATTATTTTCCCTGGACAGATTTTATTTTCCCAAGACGGGATTTATTAGCTGTCTACAACTTGTTCGATGAAAATAAAGTATTAGACTGGAGTTGTTGATTTGACGCAGTTTTTTAGTTGGAAAATCGTCAGCTTTTGAAAAATAAGTTTTAGACTGAGCACGATCTGATTATTCACAACGTTTAACAATCGAAAAATAAAGTTTTAGACTCCTGTGGCACTGACGTGGTACCATCATTCCGTATAATCTACCCCGAAGAAACACCAGGCTTGTAGTAGATGCCACCTGTTCAGACTCAGCCTAGATTTGCGTCAAAATTATTCTATCAAAAAGCTTTTTCCATCGTTGCACAGTCTCATCTGTCAATTTTATATCGTTTTTATCAAAATAATTTGCTATTTGTCTCGCAAAGTCAACTTTCCATCCTTGGGGAAGACTAACACCATTTCTTCTTGCAAATCCCTCAATCTGAGGTATTATTGGCTGATTTACTTTATAAACATCATCAAAATACTCATCGGACGTACGATACATTCTAGAAAAAACCTTTGCCATAACTTCACCTGGCATTAAGTCCTCAACTTCAGCGAGATCCATACCGCAGATATCTTTCATTGTTACAATTAATTCCTCTAATCCAACATATTTTTCTTTCTTCAGATTTTTCTCTTTTTCTTGACCTTGTTTATCTGAATCGAGAATTATAACCGGTAAAATTTCATCTCTTCCTTGAACCAAAGAGACAAGTGTAGAAATGCCTTTTACCCCTCCAGCGGGTATAAAGACAAGTTCCTTATTTAGAGTAATCAACTGGCATGATAATAGATACATCTTTATCAGATTCAAATAAATTTGGTCAGAAGGACCTTCGACTAATATTGGTTTTGAACCGATCAATAACGTGTCAGACACCGTTAGTCCTAGTGCAGCATTAACAGGATAGATAGATTTTGAAGCAATAGATGTATTTGCCCTTAAGTCTGTTGAGACCGAAGTGAATCCTTCTTCATCTACAAAAACTGCCCTGACTTGTTCTAAATGATTGGAATTCACAAGAAATGGAGAATGAGTAGTATATAGCAACTGATTACTTTCTGACAGCGTGTTGAAAAAATTTATTAAATCATATTGAGCAAGGGGGTGCAAGGATAGCCCAGGCTCGTCCAATAATAATATCGACTCATAATGTCCATCGGAGCTCTCAACAAGGAATACAAGAAAAAAACTAAAGAACCACTGCAACCCTCTGCTTCTTCCTTCAAGTTCAATTTCTTCTGGCCTTTTTTCATCACTAACCCAAATCCTAAAATGATTTCCATCCGCGTCAAATCGAAACTTATAATCGCCTTGTTTCCACCATTGTTTAAAGTCTCTAGACAATTTTGTAGAAGCTGATTGAAGTAAAATTTCCCTTTTTTTCTTGTTTTCAGATTCAAGTTTAATCCTTTGAGGATCTGGACTATTTATGTTTTCTTGTCCTAGCTGAAGGATTTCCTTGGGATCTAGTTTTACAAAATCAAATAGAACTTTTAAAGTCCTTACTTTTGCACGTTCTTTTTCTCCAAGGTCAGGTCTTTCAAGGTTATTTATTACATGTGGTAAATATATCTCCGAGTCTAAATTCCCATAGTCAGCATAGTATACAAAATTAGGAATCATAGAGATTACTAAATCAACTATTGTTTTATCATCCGCCGGCGGTTTCCTTTCCACTTGAGTAAGTAATGAATCGATATAATCTAAAACAGTGTTTAATAGAGAAGATAAATCTACTGCTGTTTTTGGTATATGTTCTGGATTAAACTGTTTAAAATCCTGCTGAATTTCAATTATATGTTCACTGTTCAAATACTCAATATTTCTAATTTTGTCTACAGTTTCTGAAAGTAAAGAAATAAAGTCGTCTTTAAAACTTGAATAAGTTTTATAATTGTAAGCAATTTCAGATGCTTTACGTCGTAAATCATCTAATTTATCGATTACATCTCGTGATGGATAGACAGTTGGATCCCCCATATTCGGGAATTCTATCTTGTATTTACCGTTGAATTTTCTAGATACAATTACCCTTTTAACAGCATCTTTCGAAAAACCGGTTTTTTTCATCAAATGATCTGCATCTGTATCAGATAGTATGAATTCCGCAGATACAAATACTTCGTCTGCTTTTCCATCATCGTAATCAATGAATTCCTTTCTTGGATAATCAATCAAAGGTACAATAGGTTCGCCATTAGCAGGTTTTAATTTCCAAAGGGGAATAAGCAGGTTGGTTTTTCCTGACTCATTAGTTCCAACAAGTGAAGTAATTCGACCTGTTTCAATCCAGCCACTATCCCGCACAGAACGAAAATTTGTTACTCGAAATTTCAGCATTTCAGTGCGCATGGTATCATCCTTTCGTTGAAAAGGCGCAGTAAACAAGTATTCTTGTTGTACTACGCCCTGATGTCTGTTAGTATTTAAATTCTTCCGTCTCCGCCTGCGCCAGCAATTCCGCTTGCTGAATGACCAGATCAATCGCCATCTGCTCCAAATCCGGCGGGTAGCCGTATTTTTTAAGAAGCCGTTTGACGGTAACCCGCATTTGCGCCCGGACATTTTCCCGAAGCGTCCAATCAACCTTGATGTTATTCTTTATCTCTTGAGTCAGTTCATGCGCGATTTGTTTCAGCATGAGATCGCCCATCAGTTCTTTCGCCGACTCATTCGATGCGAGCGCATCGTAGAAGGCAAGCTCTTCCTTGATCAATCCGAGGTCTTCGCCGCGGTTTACGGCGGCGTTCATTTCTTTTGCCATCTGAATGAGTTCTTCGATGACCTGTGACGTTTCGATTGTACGGTTGTTATACTTCCGGATGGCTTCTTCGAGCATCTCGGAAAATTTCTTGGATTGAACGATGCTGGTCCGCGACACAGCCTTCACTTTGCCCTGAAGCAGTCTTCGCAGCAGCTCGACCGCGAGGTTTTTTTGCTTCAAGCCACGTACATGCTCCAAGAATTCGTCCGACAGGATCGCGATGTTCGGTTTCTGCAAACCTACCGCTTCCAAAATATCGACCACTTCATCGGAAACAACCGACTTGGAGATCAGCTGGTTCAACTGGGCGTCGAGTTCGTTCGTCGTTTTCTTTTTGTTTTCGGTGGTGATCAGTTTGACGATGCCCGATTTGACCGCCTTAAAGAAGCTGATTTCCACGTTGACCTGCTCCGCCGCAGCGGTGGTGGCGCAAAGAGCATAAACTCTGGCCAGTTCGGTCGTCCAATTGAGGAAGTTCTTTTTGCCCTGATCGCCAAGTCCCAACACGTAATCTACCGTCTCGACGATCGCTTTCATGCGTTCCGACGCTTTTTCCGAAGCGTACTTGCTGTAATCGTGTCCGTGAAGCAGTTCCCGGATGAGCTGTATTCTTTCCAGCATATAGTCAACCGCCTGATCCGTATCGATGCCTGCGGTTTTGCGGTCATTTTCCGTATACTTCTGGAGAGCCGACTTGAGCAGATCTGCAATGCCGATATAGTCGACGATGAGTCCGCCCGGCTTGTCGCGAAACACCCGGTTCACCCGCGCGATCGCCTGCATCAGGTTGTGGCCTTTCATCGGCTTGTCGATGTACATCGTGTTCATGCACGGAACGTCGAACCCGGTCAACCACATGTCGCGCACGATGACGATTTGGAGCGGATCGTTCACATCTTTCATCCGTTTGGCCAAATACTCCCGGCGCCGTTTGTTCCCGATGTACGGCTGCCATTCAGCCGGATCGCTTGAACTGCCGGTCATAACAATCTTGATTTTGCCTTCGCTGTCGTCGTCGCTGTGCCATTCCGGACGAAGTGCTACGATCGCTTTGTACATGTCAATCGCAATACGCCGCGACATGACAACGATCATCGCTTTGCCGAACATGGCTTTTTGCCGCTGTTCAAAATGCTCGACGATGTCTTTGGCCACCTGTTTGACTCGTTTCTCTGCGCCGGCGAGCGCTTCCAGACGCGCCCAACGCGACTTCAGCCGCTCCCGTTGCGTAAACTCCTGATACTCCGTAATCTCTTCGTATTGATCGTCGATGACAGGCCGTTCCGCCTCCGACAGTTCCAAGCGGGCAATCCGGCTCTCGTAGTAAATTTTGACCGTCGTCCCGTCTTCCACGGCCCGGGTCATGTCGTAAATATCGATATAGTCCCCGAAGACGGCAGGGGTATTTTTGTCGGTCAGTTCGACCGGCGTCCCGGTAAACCCGATAAACGAAGCGTTCGGCATCGCATCGCGCATGTACTTGGCATAGCCGTATTTGATCGCTGCTTCGTCGTCCCCTACCACCATCTCCGCTTGAAAACCGTACTGGCTGCGATGCGCTTCATCGGCGATTACAATGACGTTTCGGCGGTCGGTGAGCACGGGATACTTGTCTTCCTGCTCATCCGGCGTGAACTTATGTACGGTCGTGAAAATGATACCACCTGATTCTACCGACAAAAGCTCCCGCAAATGCGCGCGGTTCTCGGCCTGTTGCGGCGTTTGCCGCAGTAAATCTTTCGACTTGCTAAACGTGGTGAAAAGTTGATCGTCCAAGTCGTTGCGGTCCGTCACGACGACGATCGTCGGATTGTCGAACGTGAGCACCAGTTTTCCGGCGTAAAAGACCATGGACAAACTTTTGCCGGAACCTTGAGTGTGCCAGATGACTCCGATTTTCCGGTCTCCTTCTTCCATCGTCGCCCGTTCCGTGCTGGCGATCGCCTTGTTGACGGCATGGTATTGATGATATCCGGCCAATATTTTGTACAGTTGCTCGCCGTCGGTTTGAAATAACACAAAATGTTTGATGATGTCCAGCAGCCTGCGCTTCTCGAACATCCCCTTGATCAGCACTTCGAGCTGCGGCCAAGAAGCGGGCGCCACCTCGCCATCGATGGTTCGCCACATCATGAAACGTTCCTCATCCGCTGTCAGCGTGCCAACCCGGGCATTGACGCCGTCGCTGATAACCAGAAACGAGTTGTAGGTGAACAGGGACGGGATCGCCTTTTTGTACGTCTGCACCTGATTATAAGCGTCGCTGATGCCGACCTCTTCGTTGGAGGCGCTCTTCAGCTCGATGACGGCGATCGGCAGGCCGTTCACAAAGACGACGATATCCGGCCGCTTCTCGCCCTGGTTCTCGATGACGGTAAACTGGTTGACGACCAGAAAATCGTTGTTGTCGATCCTGTCCAGGTCGGTGTCGAACAACCATACTTTCTCCGTCGGATATTCGCCATTGGCCGCCTGGTACTGCACATCGATTCCGTCGGTGATCATCTTCTGGAACGCCTTGTTGTTGATCAGGAGGCTCGGACTGCGCGGAACCTCAATGATCCGGATCGCTTCCTCGATGGCTTCGCGCGGCAAATGTTTATTAATGCGAATAAGCGCCTCGCGCAGCCTGTCTTTCAGGATGACGTCATGGTAAAATTGCCGTTCGGGATATTCGCCTTCGGGAGAAATGTCCGGACCGTAAGCTTTCTCGTAGTTCAGTTCCTCGAACCACTCCAGCGCGGCCTGCTCCAGGTCGCTTTCGGTATAGGATGTGGTATAGTAGGCCATCGTTGCACCTCCTTAGACTAGGGTTTTTCGGCCGGAACACGAATCTCACCGGACATAAGTTTGGGGAGAAGGGTGTCTCTTATGTTCGAGAGGTTCATATTTTCATAAATATTATTAATCATCAGGGATACGAACCCTCGTATTACTGTTGTAAATTCCCCTGCGGTTTCCGTCGGTGGAATTACTATGGCATAGTTACTCATATCCCTCCAATTTGTTCTTGGCATTTTAGTACCATTTGAACTCTGAGTAACATATTCGACCAACCTCTCACTAAATAGCTGAAAGACAAGATATCCATAATATTCATCTTTCTTAGAATTTATCGAAAGGATATCTGTAGAACATACTCCATCGAAAGGCGCAATTGAAACTTTATGAAAATAAGGTCGAAGTTTCCCAAACAGAATATCGCCTTTACGGAACCACAGTTTGTTGCTCTCTAGTTCTTCAGAGACACCAAAATGGGCAAGAGCGAGCTTTTTCCGGGGTATATGCTCTAGTCCTATATATTTTGTTCCACTTGGTATTTCTTCCGGTCTTACTGTTTGTGTTCTATTTATCGCAATATCACCGATTCTCCCCAACTTCCACCCCTTCGGAATCAACCCCAATTCGCTTTCCTCAAACTCACCGCCGCTGGACTTATACGGTTCCCCGTTTTCATTCGGAAACTCAAAGTCCACGAACCACCGTTTAAAAAGGGCTTGGGCCATTTCTTCAAGGTTTTTGTTGATGGCATTGTTGAGTTCGATTTTTTTATCCAGATTCGCAAGCAATTCTCCGATTTCAATTTGTTCATCATACGGCGGCAAATAAACCGTTGTATTTTCAATTATATCGGGGTTAAATGCCGGATAAGCGGATGTCTGTCCCTCGGCTATTTGGGACAGATATCTTGTATATGAATCTGTAGTTAAAAAATAGTACAGAAACTCAGGGTACACCTTTTTTGGTGATATAACTGCAAACCCCGTTGAAGCAACAGTGTTTTTTTCTGCTCTTCTAATGATAGTATAATGCTTCAAGTTAGGACGAACTGTAGAAATCAGGATATCGTTGTCCTTAATGATTCGGCGAGCTCTGCTAGGAGCATCCACCAGCTTCATAGTTTGTATATGATCAACTTTGCGATCATTAACAGCAGCAATATCAATGTAATTTATTATGTCTATACTGTCGTTTTTCTTGATAGACTGTTCATTAATGATCGCAACTTCTTTAACCAACCGTGGCTCCCACCTCGAAGGAGGTGTGTTGTTGTTAAACTGATCAAAACTCAAACCCGATCCCCCCAAACCGCTTACGAATCTCATCTTCCAACTGCCGGGACTTGGCGAATTGCTCCGCCAGTTCCGCTGTCAGCCGTGCCATTTTATCCTCAAACGGTTCGTCGTCTTCTTCGACTTCTTCGATTCCAACATACCGCCCCGGTGTCAGTATGTACTCATGTTCCTGCACTTCCGCGAGCTTGGCCGCTTTGCAGAAGCCCTTCACATCCTCATAAGTTCCGGCTTCCGGCTGTCCGCGCCATGCGTGGTACGTGTCGGCGATTTTGCGAATGTCCTCCGCGCTCAGCTCGCGGTGCGTCCGGTCGACCATATGGCCCATCTTGCGGGCGTCGATGAACAGGATTTCGCCACGACGATCGCGTAATCCTTTCGGCGCTTTGTTCTTCGCGATAAACCAGAGACAGACCGGAATTTGCGTTGAATAGAACAACTGTCCCGGTAAGGTGACAATGCAATCGACCAGATCGGCGTTGACCAGCTTGCTGCGAATCTCGAATTCGGCCGTCGTGCTCGTCGACATCGACCCGTTCGCGAGAACGAAACCGGCTACTCCGCTCGGCGCCAGTTTGTGAACGATGTGCTGAATCCACGCATAATTGGCGTTGCCTGCCGGGGGAACGCCGAACGTCCAACGCGCGTCCTCCGTCAGCCGTTCGCCGCCCCAGTCGCTTATGTTGAACGGCGGGTTCGCCAGGATGAAGTCGGCTTTCAGGTTTTTATGTAAGTCGTTATGGAATGTATCCGCATGATGCTCGCCCAGGTTGCCGTCGATACCGCGGATCGCCAGGTTCATTTTGCACAATCGCCACGTCGTCGGATTCGACTCTTGGCCATACACCGCGATATCGCCGATTCGCCCCTGGTGCTCTTCCACAAACTTCTCGCTCTGGACGAACATCCCGCCGGAACCGCAACAAGGGTCGTAGACGCGCCCTTTGAACGGCTGGATCATCTCAACGAGCAACCGAACCACACTGGTTGGCGTGTAGAATTCGCCGCCGTTTTTGCCTTCCGCGCTGGCGAATTTGCTTAGGAAGTATTCGTACACCCGGCCGAGTACATCTTTGGCGCGGCTTTCCTCATCGCCAACCTTGAACGAAAACAGGTCGATTACTTCGCCGAGCCGCGTTTTGTCGAGCGCCGGTCTGGCGTAATCTTTGGGCAGCACCCCTTTGAGCGACGGGTTTTCTTTCTCAATGGCAATCATGGCGTTGTCGATGAATTGGCCAATTTCCGGTTGCTTAGCATTGTCCTTGATATGGCTCCAACGTGCTTCCTTCGGCACCCAGAAAATGTTCGCCGCCACGTATTCGTCCCGGTCTTCCGGATCGGCGTACGGCTCATTTTTCAGTGCCTCATATTTTTCTTCAAAAGCATCCGATACATATTTAAGGAAAAGCAATCCGAGCACCACATGTTTATATTCTGCCGCATCCATGCTTCCGCGCAGTTTGTCAGCCATACTCCACAATTTTTCTTCGAATCCTATGTTCGCTGTTGCCATGTCTTCAAGATCCTCCTCAATATAGTTCGTCGTATAGCTGGTTCCTGACTTGCTCCCAACGGGCAGCCGCATCCCGAATGACCGCTTTATATCTTTCCTTCTCCTGTAGATACCGGTTAATCAGTTCGAGCTGTTTCTCCTCCGGCAGTAGAGGCACTTCGATCTCCGCCACATCCGCCGGATTCAAGTTCATGACGGTCGTCCCCCGCTGGAAGCTTTGAATGAGAGCGGTACCGGTCGGGCTTTCCAGAAACATTTTCGCAAAATGGCTCAGAATCGTTGATTTGAAACGAATGACCAGAATATTGGCAGATGCAATGACCATCCCGTCAACCTCCGGAAAAACAGCGAATTTATTCACGGTTCCCCGGCACGTCATGACCAGATCACCGGGAAGAATCTCATATCGTTTGACTTTCCGTTCTTCCTCGTCAATCGTTTCCATCTGATCCAGATTCACTTCGCCGTCATCCAGGTTTGAAATGTTAAGCACTTTAATACTGCCGGCCTTTAAATCCTGCTTCAAAATCGACTTGCCTCGGAAAATGTCCGCCACGTCCCTCAGCTTCACTTTGGGTACCGCAGCTTGTTGAAACGAGCGCAGCGTATCCTGGTCTTCGTCCAGCAGTAGTTCGATCCGCCAATTATCCAATAAACGAAACTGGTCGGGATGAATGGTGATTTCCCGTTCAGCGGTTAACTTCGTCTTCTGCAGTTGCAATCGTCCGAGAACTATTTCATCTGCGTGTACTTTGCTAAAATCCACTTGGTACGTCTTGACGGAAGTGAAAGGACGAAACAACCCGTCCGGAAGCGAATGGATCGATTTCACCGGAGCCAACTCGTTCGTCTGCTTCCGCCAGTTCGCAATAGCGCCTGATTGAAACATCATCCGAGCGGGAAAGGTCACGCTAATCCTTCCGCCATCCTGCAGGAGGGGAAGCAGATGGTTGACCGCCACACCTTCGGATTCCCGAATCGGAACATCGTCTTCTTCGTTCATTTTCATACCGAAATTCGGAATCGCCAAGATGGCTTCAAACTTCCCCTCCAGCGGCAGCGGCTGATAGATGGAGCCTTGTATGACGTTGACGTTCGGAAACGGTTCAAAATAGGTCTTGAACAATCTGCTAATTATGTAGTTTTCCGTTAACAGCGTGAACGTATAGGGTTGCGTGTAGCATTTCGTCTCCACGAGCCCTTTTACATACTTCTCCGCCTCCGTAATGAGAAGGGATCGATAATGATGACGGTCGCACATATCGACAAACCGCTCCATGATTCCGGAATGCACCATAATTCCGCCTGTAACCCGATCTTGCTGCAAGGTCTGTAAAGCGTATTCAAGCAAATCCATATCTTTGCCTGCATGATACAACTTATAAAATAATTCCCGATCACCTGGAAAATGCCCGAGTTCACGATCTCCAACATGCTCTTTCATCCATTGAAAAAGTCCTTCAGGATCTGCTAAAAGTGCCTTTTCTGAAGGTCCATGTTGTTCGAAAATCTGCTTTGTACGAATAACCCGAATTGCTTCACGAAGCAATTGGTCCCGAGAGCTAATGTCATGGAGCAGGCAGATATTCCAGAACGTTTCAATCAATTCATCACCCTCTTTCGTGTCTAAAACATTCTGTTGCGAATCTGGTTTATCGAACCTCGGCTAAGACTTCATCAGGGATTTTACCCAGAAAATAATTCTCAATATGCTCCCAGAATGTATCATTATTTACCTGATTCCTAAAGAGATAGGTTAACATTGCGACAGATATCTTATGTCTCAAATGAACATTCTCCAGGATATAGTTCTTATAATTCATAGGGTCCTGTAAACTTCGTTCGATCTGCAATCGTGAGTTAATTCGCAAGAAGATTTCCGGATTGTCTCCACCATTGACTCGATAAAGAAGTAATCCTAGAGCCTCAAGAATACCGAGCAAAATAAATGTTTTTTCTATCCTTTCACGGTTTACCTTGGGCAAAAACATTTCAAAATTATGATCACTTTCACCAATCTTATTGGATTGATTCAACAGATACTTTGACTCAATTCGGATCCAATCAATAAATCCTGCATATCCACTATTTTGGATGGAATAACGATCTTTAGACTCATTGTAAGTAATGAAACGATTATAAAAGTTAGAGTGCTTACGCATTATTCGATCATAGTTATCTGCACTATAGACCAAAATAGAGGCCAAATTTTCACAAAAGTATTTATCGCCATCAAGTATCTTGCGTAAATCTGTGGCGACATCATCAATTGTAAAATACTTTCGTTCTTTTGCATAAGCTCCCAGAATGCTAGCAATTTTATCAAGTTGTCGTTGGAGTTCCGAGAAGAAGCCATTCTGATTAAATGCCTTCAGGAAAACTTCAATTTGTAATACTGGCAGCAAGTAGTCAAGGAAATCTAACTTTAAACCGTCGTCTTTGGAATGAAACTTAAACTTAAACTGCGGGAAGGACAGACTCCGGAAACGCCCTTCCCAAAGGCCTTTCATATCGCAAGAAAAAATGTCCCCAAATGAATCTTTGTTGCCCTTTGCAATTTTTCTGAAATATGAGCCATACTGCTTTAATAACGTGGATTCATATTGTCTTTGAACCATGAAGTATTCTTTAGAAAATACACTTCGTGGTCGAGCAATGATGGGGGAATAGCCCATTTTTGCCTTAAAATCCTTTTCAATGATCAACAAAGCGGTTTTTAGCTTATTGTCAATATCATCATTTGAATCGGAGTTGGAACCTTGTTGAAATATATAACGAAACTCCTCGGCATTCACCAATAAATGACGAATATTGGTCCGATTCTTATCTCTTTCAAGCAGTTGCAGTACCTTACTCATTACTTGAACTAGCTGTTGTTTACGGATAGTCGAAATACCATGCAGCCTATTCACATGTACAAAATCCTTAGGTAGAAAATCAAAATATGCGTAGCCCTGATCCAAAGCGCGAGCTGCCCGTCCAATCTCCTGAACATAGTCACAGACATTTCCCGTTGGAGCAAAGTGGTAAACATTTGATATATCTGGAATGTCTATTCCCATACCAAATGCTTTTGTTGCAAGCATAATTAAAGCTTCGTTATTCTTAAAACGAAGGTAATTTGAATGTTTACGTTCCTTCTCTAAAGGCCCGTAGTATGAAGTAAGGTGTTCCCGTAAACGTTCACTACCATAAATTTTTGCAAATTCGATATATTGATTAATCAAACCGATCGTAGGGAAATAGACTAGTGTCTTCTGTTCCCTTGCTAAGAACTGCTCGAGCCGGTAGGTTAAAATTTTAAATTTTTCTTCAAGATATTCGCTGAAGCGTTCTTTAGTTTGTTCCTTTTGCTTAATTCGGACTTCAAGATCGTCACGTTTTACATATCCAAAATAACTAATCGGATTGATCAAATTAAGGCTATCCCGTGTTTCCGAATACATATCTTCCATACCACCATATATAGCCGTAGCGGTAAACGTTGCAATAGGAAATTGCATTTCTTTGCGTAGACGCTGCAAATAACTACCCAAGTACCAGTAATCGGAACGGAATGCTTTTCCCCATGTCGTAACAATATGAGCCTCATCTATAATAAATAAACCTACGGTACGATCTCCAATTAACTGTGCAATATCGGAACGACTTAACAGTGTCTCAGGTGAAATATACAAAATCGATATTTCTCCAGACTTTATCTTCTCCATGATGTCTATTTTCTGAACAGGTGTAATTTCGGAGTTGATGGTAGCCGAAATATCCACATTGCGGTTAACCAATCCTTGTACTTGGTCTGTCATGAGACCGATGAGTGGTGAGATTACTATTGTCATTAAATTATATTTCTCGGCCAAATAGATAGCTGGAACTTGAAACATCACTGATTTTCCAGCACCGGTTGGAGAAGTAACGAATATATCTTTATAAGTTTCCCCTTGGTTTGCGGCTATTGCTTGCTTTACGATATCGTCGATTATTTGGCTTTGAGGAATCTTAATCGTTTCTTTCTTAAATTCTGGATCATGAATATCTTTGTACATCTTCAAATCTCTAAAGCTGCTATAACCCCAGTACTTCTTCAAAATACTTAAATATTCAGCTTCATTTAGATGTTTTGTCGACTTTGTAGTCTTGGTTACAAGGACAAAATGAATATGACTGAATAATCCCTGTAAGACCAACAATCGCTCACGGTAGCGATGAGGAAATGCATTGATATCCCCAGTATAGGAAACGAGTATTTCATCTTTTGTTACATTAGCTGATAACAGATTTTTTGTAAGCTTAAGGAACTCATCGTCTTCTTCAGATAATTCTAAGGTTGCATTTTCGCCTTCTGCTAACTTGCGTTCCTTCAACTCAAATGTGGGGATAGGGTAAAAATTATCCGCGTGCACTTCATCCGCGTAAACGACATACCATTCCGAATCGATAAATTTCAAATCGCCATAATATTTCTGAAACACATCAAAAATCGGATCTTGATCCGGATCTTTCCTCTCAACATCTTCTTTGAAGTATGTATCCAACAACCGTTGATTCTCTGGAATATTATATAAACAAGGATAGGTCTTACAATAAATGTTGTTCTCAAGTATGACAATTGTGAAATAAAGAGAAAGGATATCTTTTCCCAAGACAAGATATTCTTCAAGTGTACACCAAGTAGCCCGTTCCTTAATGGAGCTTAATGTTTGAAAAACTTCAGGAAGTAAAGCAGCCTTTGAGTTATCAAGCTCCATGATATCAATGGTTAAAGGAAGGGATAATAATTTTTTTAGATCAAGTTCTTGGAAAAACTCCGATTGAAAGCCTTTGAATACAAGCAGAATAGGTTTGTTTTGTGGTCTATCAATATTATCCAAATGCTTATTAACTAATTTATTTACGTTGTAGCTCATCTGAGTTCAGCCTCCGATCATTTGTTCAGGCCACTGAAAATCATCACGAACTGTTTTTCTAGTCATTCTTGCTCTAAGTTTTCTTATAGCCTTGGCCTCAATTTGCCTTATTCTCTCTCTGGTTAAACCGAATCTCTGCCCAAGTTGCTCTAAGGTTTTTGGATTATTATCTACAAACCCAAATCGTTCAAGAATGATTTCCTGCTCCCGCGGCTTTAAATGATCCGAGATAGTTTGATGTATCATCATCCGAACTTCGTTTTGTTCAGTTATTAAAGACGGGTTAAAAAACATTTTATCATAATCACCTAGTAATCGATGGCTTTCTAAGCTTACAAAATCACCGAGCTCGGTGTCTTGGTCTTCATCCGATACATATTGATCTATAGACGTTATTCCTAAAAATTGATGCTCTACTAACTTTGCCTTCCCGTACGTTTCAAGGGATATATTTAGTTGGTTGCATATCTCTGTTATATTAGGTTTCTGACCATCAAGCTGATATGAAAGTTCTGCTCGCTTAATCTTAAGAACGTTCTCGAACATGTGAACAGGGATGCGTATGGTTGTACCAGTATCGGCAATTGCTCTTAAAATTTGTTGCCGAATCCACCACACAGCATAAGTTGAAAATTGAACATCTCTGTTAATGTCAAATTTCCTAATGGCTTTAATAAGCCCGATTGTTCCTTCTGAAACCAAATCATCAAAACTGAGTTGATGATTTACGTAATTTTGATACCTCGATGCTACCTTATGTACCAATTTGATATTTTCAACAACTAGCCGATCGAAAGCTTCAGATTCTTCTTCAACGTGATATTCATTTAACAATTGGGTATTATGCGGATGAGAACCTGAATTGTTTTGTGAAGGCTTAGGAGACCAATCCATGTTGAGAATATCTTCAAGCCCGAGATCATCAAGATCATCATTTAAATTTGAAGCTGTTTCAATATTTTTATAGCCCAATACTTCAAGAAAAGATTTCACATATTCGTCATCCAACCTTTTTCCAATAACTTCCTGCAAATAATTCTTTGCTTGATCTAACTTAATAGAATTTTTATCGGGAAACTTTAATTCGAAGGTGCGTAGTTTTTCATTAATTTCAAAACGACTCAACAGGGCTGGCCCCCTTTCCTTAGTTAATGACATCACCAAGAAAATATTACCACAGATAAATTAAGTATTTCAATACTAAAATGAGTCGGACCATTTCGACTCGTCAACTAGATAATTTCCCTGCAATTCGAAAAGCCCAATCCCTTATCGAATCACTTTGATAATGCTTAACCTTTTCAATATTCAAGCCACTGCATCGGTTTAGAACGTATTGATCCCAATGACCGCCTTTTTGGACCAACCCTTCAAGAAGCAATTTGATATCACGTTCAATAGCCTTTAGTGAAGTCTGTTGGGCTGGGTGAAAAATTAATGTGGATATGGACCAATCATCTGGCCTGGCAACTTCGATAATATATTTTTTGGAGACACCATTTGTAGCTTGAACGATAGCACAAGTCCGACGAGCACCGTTTGGACATACAGAAAAGCTTTTGCCGGGAGGAACTCGCAGCACGGACATCCGAATATCGACAGGGAAGGTATGCTTCAGAACCGGACTTGCGCAAAAGCTCCAAAAGTGACATTCTATCTATAGAAGCCACGGTTTGATCCTCCTTCTAAAGCCCGGGTTCGACAGTAACCACCTAAAAGTAGGCACCCATCCGGGTGCTGTGGATAACAAGAATGCTTATGTGACGCAGGTTTTCGGACTTTTCCACAAGCACTAGCGAGTTCGAAATTGCGGAAAT
>Ga0207747_1000125_pt1 | contig 91212 bp, 67 predicted proteins | sample HigsolmetaGSP11D_FD_184839 | JGI IMG/M metagenome (GOLD analysis project Ga0207747, IMG submission 184839) | High solid enriched microbial communities from the Joint BioEnergy Institute, USA - SP1-1-D (SPAdes) | ecosystem: Engineered > Bioreactor > SSF (Solid state fermentation) > Aerobic >...
GGTCGAGGAGCCGGCCCCGCCTCCGGTGGTCACCGTCACCCAGGCGCCGCCCCCGCCGCCGGAGACGACGACCATCACCGTCACCCCGACCACGACGGAGCCCACCACGACGGAGCCCACCACGACGACCACCACCACGGCGCCCACGACCACGACGACCACGACGCAGCCGCCGCAGACCACGACGACGATCTGGCCGTCTCCCACCACGGTCACGCCCACCCCGGTGCCACCCAGCACCACGCAGCGGCTGCGCACCACCCACATCTCGGTGCCGCTGCTGCCGCCGATCCCGGTCGTGGTGCCGGAGCCCTGAGCACCCCGAGCGCGTACTCGGCGACAATGCAGCTATGAGAATCGCAGCCACCCTGGCGGCGGCGGCCGCGCTCGTCGACGTCCCGGGCTGTGAGGCCCAGGCACAGCCGGCCGAACCACGGGCCGACGCGGCGTGCGCCACCGAGCTCGCCGGGGCGCTCACCCGCGTCGACGACACCGTGCTGCGCTGCCACGACGGGCACTGGCAGCCGGACACCGACCCCTACCCGGTCAGCGACAAGTGGCTCACCTCCGACGCCGGGCTCACCCTGCACGGTCAGGGCCGCCGCAACCCGGAGATGCTCGCCGGGCAGTGGATCGGCTGGCCGCAGCAGGCCGACGACCGGTGCAGCGCCGAGCAGGTTGTGGTGGTGGCCGCCGGGGAGCTCTCCGAACCCCAGGCCGCCGAGGCCGAGCGCGGCAGGCCGCTCGAGCTCGCGGTGGCGCCGACGATGTTCTCCACCCTGCTGCGCGGGGACTGCCTGTGGCTGCGCGTCGGCTGACCGCCGCCAGGGCGGCACTGCCGGGGCTGCTCGCGTTGCTGCTGTGGACGGCCCCGGCCGCGGCCGCCCAGCCGCTGCCCGACGTCGCCCCCGTCCCGGGCGGACCCCCGGTGGCCTACCGGCAGGTCGAGGTGCAGGTGCAGGCCCCCGACGGGCGGACGGGCCTGCGGTTGCGCGCCTACGACCCGGTCGACGACGTTTCCCGCAGCCACGGGCTGATGGGCGTGACCGACCTGCCCGCCGACGCCGGGATGCTGTTCCGCTGGACCGGACCGCGCGCCGGCGGCTTCTGGATGCTCGACACCCCGCTGCCGCTGTCGATCGCCTTCGCCGACGAGCACGGCGTGATCGTGGACCTGCTCGACATGGAACCCTGCCCGGCCGCGCCCTGCCCGAGCTACCGGCCCGCCGCCCCGTACGTCACCGCACTCGAGGTCAACCGCGGAGTGTTCGCCGCCGCCGGGGTGGCGCCGGGCTGGCGGCTGGCGCTCCCGTCAGATCTGCCACATCCGCCGCATCCGTGACGCGGGCCGGTGTCGGCCGACGGGCACCCCGGTACCCTCGGACCCGTCGACCGGCAGATCGGGAGCGTGACAGTGGATCTTGTGCTCGGTTTCTCCGTGACCACCGCGGGCGTGCGCTACGTGGTGGTCGAGGGAGCCACCGGCGAAGGCGCCACCCTGGCCAGCGGGGTGGCCGATCAGGCCTCGGCGGTGCAGGCCGCCGTGGCGCAGAGCGGCCTCGCCGCCGCCGCGCCGATCCGGGTGCGTTCGGCGGGCGTGACCTGGTCGGGTCCCGCGGTGGTGGAGGCCACCGCCCTGGTGGACGCGCTCGCCGCCGCGGGGGTCGAGCACGCCGTCGCCGTCCCGCCCACCGAGGCCGCGCTCGCGCTGGCCACCGGGGTCGGGGCGCGCACCGACCACGACACCGTCGCGGTCTGCATCACCGAACCCGAGGAGACCTTCGTCGCCGCGGTGCGGCCCGACGAGGTCGGGATGCGCACCGTCGACGGCCCGCTCGACGCGCGGACCCTCGCCGAACACCTCGACGGCAGACCGGAGGCGGTGTTCGTGCTCGGCGGCGCCGCCGACCGCGACGAGCTCGTGGCCGGGCTGCAGGACCTGCTGGCCGTTCCCGTCTACACCACCGCCGAGGCCGACCTGGCGCTCGCCCGCGGCGCGGCGCTGGCCGCCACCCCGGTGATCGGCGGCCTGGCCGCCACACCGCCGGCCGCCGGCGCCGGCGCCGCCGGGCTGTCCCGGGCGAACCGGGCGCTGCTGGCGGTGGTCGCCACCGCGGCGGTGGCCCTGGTGACCTCGGCCTCGGTGGCGCTGACCATGCGGGTGGTCCCCGACGCCGAGCAGCGCACCGCCGCCGAACCCGGGCAGGCCGTCCGCGTCGTGCCGCAGGCCCCGGCGCCGCGGCCGAAACCGGCCGAGGCGGTTCCCGAGCGGGCCCCGGCGCCGGTCGAACCGCCCGCGGCCCCCGCCCCGGAGCCCGCGTCGCTGCCCGCCCCGGCCCCGGAGCCCGTGTCCCTGCCCGTCCAGCCGGAGCCCGCCGCCGTGCCGCCCGCACTCGAGCCGGCCTACCTGGCGCCCGAGCCCGCCTACGTGCCCGAACCCGTCGCGGTCGCCCCCGCGCCGGAGCCCGCGGCGGTGCCGCCGGCGCCCGATCCGGCCGCCGTCCCGCCCGCGCCGGACCCAGCCGCCGTGCCGCCCGCGCAGCCGCCGGGGTACGTGCCGCCGGTCCCGCCGCAGCCGCGGCTGCGGGACCTGATCATCGAGAAGATTCCGATCCTCAACCGGTTCCACACCCCGCAGTGGGTCACCCCGTAGCGGGCCGCGTATGACACGCCACCGGACACGCGGCGTGTTATGAGATTGTGACTTTTCGTTTCGTTGACCGTATGGTGGTACCCCGTGGGCAAACATCGGCTTCCTCGGGGCCGGCGCACGTCCCGCTGGGGACTGGCCGCGGTCGTCGCCCCCGTTGCCGTGATCTGTGCGGCCGCCACCGACACCGCATCGCGCTCGGCCCCCGGGGCGTCCGACCCGGCACCGCAGGCCTCGCCCTGCTGCCTGGAGCTCGTCGACGCCGCACCGGCGGCCCCCGCGGCGGCCGCGCCGCAGGCCGTGCTGGCCGCCGCCCACACCGAACCCGGCACCGCCTCCCGGTGGCGGGTGGTGCGGCCCCGCATCCATGAGGCGCTGCCCGTCGGCAAGGCGCCCGAGCAGGGCCTGCAGGTCAAGACCATCCTCGCCGCGCGGGCGATCAGCGCGGCGTTCCCGCAGATCCAGCAGATCGGCGGGGTGCGCCCGGACGCGCTGCGCTGGCACCCCAACGGGCTCGCGCTCGACGTGATGATCCCCAACCCCACCTCGGCCGAGGGCATCCGGCTGGGCAACGCGATCGTGGCCTTCGTGCTGGAGAACGCCGAGCGACTCGGGCTGCAGGACGCCATCTGGCGCGGGGTCTACTACACGCCGAGCGGGCCGCGCGGCAGTGCCGCGGGCCACTACGACCACGTGCACATCACCACCACCGGGGGCGGTTACCCCACCGGGAACGAGGTGTACCTGCGCGAGGTCGTCCTGCGGTAGCCCCGCGGGAGCGAGCCGGTCAGCGGCTTGTCGACCTCGGCCTGGCGGGCCGGGTCACCGGTAGGTCAGCCGCAGGTGCTCCAGCCGTCGCACGAGCAGGCTCGGCAGCCAGCGGCCCACCTCGCCGGCCTCGATCCAGTCGGTGCGTCGCAGCAGTTCGCGCAGCACCACCCGGGCCTCCATCCGGGCCAGCGCCGCCCCGATGCAGAAGTGCACCCCCTTGCCGAAGCTGATGTGGCCCTTGCTGTTCGGTCGGTCCAGCCGGAACGTGTCGGGATCGTCGAAGCGGGCCGGGTCGCGGTTGGCCGACCCCCACAGCAGCAGCAGCCGGGACCCGCCGGGCAGCGCCGCCCCGCACAGTTCGGTGTCGGCGACGACGTGCCGGTAATGGCCGCGGAACGGCGGTTCGTAGCGCAGGATCTCCTCGAGAAACGCGTCGAGCAACTCCGGTGCCGCGCGCAGCCGGTGTTGCACGTCCGGCCGGGTGGCCAGCAGCCAGGCCGCCGACCCGAGCAGGGAGGCGGTGGACTCCCCGCCGGCGCTGAACAGGATGATGAGCATCGCCTGGGCGGCGGCCTCGGTCAGCTCGCCGGCGGCACAGGCGCGCACCAGGTCGCCGAGCAGATCGTCGCGCGGGGCGGCCGCGGCACGGGCGAACCGGTCGGTGATGTATCCGGTCAGCTCGCCGACCGCCACCATGGCATCGGCGAGCTGATCGGCGCCGACGAGCCCCTCGACCACCTGGGTGGCCGCGTAGCCCCACCGGGCCAGTTGCTCGGCGTCGCCGTCGGGCACCCCGATGATCCGGGCGACGACGAGCATCGGCAGCCGGTTGGCCACCGCACCCATCCACTCGATGCCGCCCGCCCCGGCGCCGGCGGTCCACAGCCGGTCGAAGGTCTCGGCGACGAACGACTCCAGCGCTCGGATGCGCTTGGCGGCCAGCTGCGGCAGCAGCACCCTGCGGTGCACCGCGTGCACCGGGTCGTCGGCGGTGGCCAGCACGTGGCCGGCGCCGCCGAGCCCCTCCATCTCGAAGGCCTCCACCCGGCCGTCGGGCCGGTAGAGCATCGTCGCGGTGAGGTTGGACGAGAAGTCCGCGGTGCGGGCGACGGCGTCGTTGACCGCCGCCCAGTTGCACACCGCGTAGAAGCCGGAGTCGCCGATGCGGTGCACCGGCCCGGCCGCGCGCATCCGCGCATACAGCGGGTAGGGGTCCTGGATGTGGGTGTCGTCGAACAACTGGATTGCCAGCGACGTCATGGCGTTCACGCTGCGGGCCGGCCGGGCCCGCCGTCAACGGGCCGGGGCGAACTTGAAATCACAGGTCAGGCCGGTGGCGGGCGGGTTTCTCAGGCCCCGGCGCCGACCAGCGGCGATGCTGAGAAAAAGTACTGGATCCGTCTCAGAGCTGAGATGATGTGTCGATCGTGGCGCAGGACTGGCTGATCGGGGAGCGGCGGGCGGCGGCGGCCGAACGGATCTACGCCGCCGCGACCGATCTGGTGCTCCAGCACGGGCTCGACGCCCTGGACATCGACGCGCTGGCGGCGAGGGTGCACTGCTCGCGGGCCACCGTCTACCGCTACGCCGGCGGCAAGGCGGCGATCCGCGACGCGGTGCTGGTGCGCCTGGCCGCGCGCATCGTCGAGTCGGTGCGCGCCGCGGTCGCCGGGCTGTCCGGCCGGGAGCGCGTGGTGCAGGCGATCGTGGTCGCGCTGCAGCACATCCGGGCCGACCCGCTGCGGCAGATGATGGCCGGCCTGAGCGCCGACCGCGATCTGGGCGAGCTCGCCGATTCCCCGGCGCTGGGCCGGCTGGCCGCCGAGCTCACCGGCATCACCGACGACGCCGAGGCCGCCCAGTGGATCGTGCGGGTGGTGATGGCGCTGGCGGTCTGGCCGGCCGCCGACGAGGCCGCCGAGCGGCGGCTGGTGCAGCGGTTCGTCGCCCCGGCGTTCGGGTGAGCGGCGAGGAACGCGAAAAGCCCGGCGTCAGCCGGGCTTTCGCTCCTGGAGCCGATGACGGGAATCGAACCCGCGTTCTCAGCTTGGGAAGCTGATGTTCTACCATTGAACTACATCGGCGCACCGACGCTGACCTGCGCAAACCCCCCGGATCCGTCGGCCGTTGGGGGCCGAGTGTCACCGGCGGCGGCGCGGGACGTCGTCGTCGGTTTGAAAGCATACAACCCCGGTTCAAGAGCCCGAAACATCGCCCCGGTTGTGACGCGCGTCGCAGCCCGGCGCCCGTCGCGCCCCCGCCTGGACGGGCCACCCGATACGCTCGTGCCGTGCTGCTCTCCGACCGCGACATCCGTGCCGAAATCGCCGCCGGGCGGCTGGTGATCGACCCGTTCGACGAGAGCCTGGTGCAGCCCTCGAGCATCGATGTCCGCCTGGATCGGTTGTTCCGGGTGTTCAACAACACCCGCTACACCCACATCGACCCGTCGATCCAGCAGGACGAGCTGACCACGCTGGTCGAACCCAAGGAGGGCGACCCGTTCGTGCTGCACCCCGGCGAGTTCGTGCTCGGCTCGACGCTGGAGTGCTGCACCCTGCCCGACGACCTGGCCGGCCGGCTGGAGGGCAAGTCCTCGCTCGGGCGGCTCGGGCTGCTCACCCACTCCACCGCGGGGTTCATCGACCCCGGCTTCAGCGGCCACATCACCCTGGAGCTGTCCAACGTCGCCAACCTGCCGATCACGCTGTGGCCGGGCATGAAGATCGGCCAGCTGTGCCTGCTGCGGCTGACCAGCCCGGCCGAGCACCCCTACGGCAGCGCCGAGGCCGGGTCGAAGTACCAGGGCCAGCGCGGCCCCACCCCGTCGCGGTCCTACCAGAACTTCATCAAGGCCGACTGACGCCGGCCGGCGCCGTCCGTTCGGACGATTTCCGTTACCGGCCACGGGCCGGTTCCGGCCGTCGCGGGTAGGGTCGGGGGCATCTGGTTGGCGGGTGCCGTCAGCTAACGCCACGGCTGTAACGCGTCGATGCCCCGTAGCGATGAATATGCGAGTTGACGGCACGCTTCGGCGAGGTGCGCAACGACGACGGCGATGACATAGCAAACAGTCTGGAGGCGGTCGTGGACATCGTGCTAGGTGTATCGATGACACCTACGACGGTCCGCATGGTGCTGGTCGAAGGGGAGATGGCCGACGGCGTCACCGTCGATCACGACGTCTTCGACATCACCGCAACCGAGGGATCAGCAACGCCGAGCGCAGCCGAACAGGTGGTCGCCGCGGTGCTGGGCACCCGGGAGAGCGCCGCCGCCGGCGGACACCGGCTCCGCTCGGTCGGGGTCACCTGGACCGACCACGCCACCGCCGCCCGGTTGCGGGCCACCCTCGCCGCCCGCGGGCTCGACGACGTGATGCTGGTGTCGGAACTGCACGCCGCGGGCGCCCTGGCTCAGGCGGTTGGCCGCCGCTACGGCTACGACGCCACCGCGCTGTTCTTCATCGAACCGGACAACGCCACCCTGGCCGTGGTGCGCACCGACGACGGCTCGGTGGTCAAGGTGCAGAACGGCAGCCTGCGCAACACCGATGCGATGGCGGTGATCACCGCGATGGCCGCCGCCGTCGACGCCCAGACCGACCCGCCGCAGGCGCTGTTCGTGGTGGGCTCCGGGGTGGACACCACCGAGGTGCGGGCCCACCTGGAGATGCTGGTCACGCTGCCGGTCAACGCCCCCGAGGACGCGGAGTACGCGCTGGCCCGCGGCGCGGCGCTGGCCGCCGCGCAGGCCCCGCCGTTCGAGGCGTCGACCGTCGGGCTGGCCTACTCCAAGGTGCCCGTCGCCGGTGACGGTGAGTTGGACTGGGCCGGTGCGGACGGGGCGCTCACCGCCCATGCCGCCGCCTACGCCGCGTTCGGCAACGCCGCGACCCAGCTCGCCCCGGTCGAGCCGGCTCCGGCGGAGGCCGACCCGAACGAGAGCGAGCGCCGACCGTTCCTGCTCGTCGGCAGCGCGCTCACGTCGATCTTCGTGGTCGGGGTGGTGGCGCTGGCCATCTCGCTGGCGGTGAGCATCCGGCCCACCGCCGACCAGCGGCCGAGCCCGGCCGAGAGCGCGATCGTGCCGAACACCGCGGCCCCGGCCCCGCGGGCCCGGCCGGAGGGGCCGCAGCCGGCACCGCCGCCGGAGACCATCACCGAACCGCTGCCGGTGGTGCAGCAGGCGCCGGCGCCGGCCGCCCCGGCCGCGCCCCGGACGGTGTTCGTCGAGCGGCCCGCCCCGGCACCGGCCGCGCCCGCCCCCGCTCCGGCGGCTCCCGCACCGGCCCCCGCTCCGGCGGCTCCCGCACCGGCACCCGCCCCGGCGGCTCCCGCGCCCGTTCCGGCACCCGCTCCTGCGGCGCCGGCGCCCGTGCCGGTCCCGGTGCCGATCCCGGTCGGCGTGTTGCCGGCTCCGGAGCCGCCGGTGTTCTGGCCGCGGCCGCGGCTGCCACGGCTCTTCGATCCGGACGTGCCGATCGTGCGCCCGCCGTGGGTGGACGACGAGCCGCGTGCGCCCCGGTTCCCCAAGCCGCCCCAGAATCCCCAGCCACCCCAGAATCCCCAGCCACCTCAGAATCCCCAGCCACCCCAGGCGCCCGACCTGCCGCAGCTGCCGACGCCGCCGGTCCGGACACCCGCGCCCCAGCCGCCCCAGGTGCCGCAGTTGCCCTCGCCGACCCAGGTGCCCCAGCCGCCGCAGCAGGCGCCCCGAGTGCCGGTGACCCCGGCGCCACAGGCGCCGCAGCCGACCCAGGCGCCGCAGGTACCCCAGGCTCCACGGGCTCCGCAGCCGACCCAGGCGCCGCAGGCGCCGCAGGTGACACAGCCCTCGTGGGGGCCGTCCGGCACCGGCGGCTCCGGCGGCCCGGCGGGGCGCTCCGGCGGCTCCGGCCAGGGTGGCTCCGGCGGCGGCAGCGGCGGGTCCGGCCCGGCCTGGCCCTGGCCGTTCGGCTGAGCCGAGCCCGTAAGCTCGCCGGTATGAGGCCGGACATCAGGCAACGCATCCGCTGGGCCGCGCTGCACGGCTTCGTCCGCGCCCTCGCCGGCTACGGTGCCCGGCGCGGCGACCCGCAGGCCCGGCTCATCGCCGACCCCGCCGTGCGCGCCGACCCGGCCGCGTTCGCCGACGAGCTGCGCGGCCGCGGCCCGGTCGTTCGCGGCCGCGCCGCCCTGCTCACCTTCGACCACCGGGTCTGCCACGAGGTGCTGCGCAGCGACGACTTCCACGTCACCTGGCAGGGGGCGACCCTGCCCGCGCCGCTGCGCTGGATCGTGCAGCGCACCGACGAAGGATTGCTGCACCCGGTGCAGCCGCCGTCGCTGCTGTCGGTCGAGCCGCCGGACCACACCCGCTACCGCAAGCTGGTGTCGTCGGTGTTCACCGCGCGCGCCGTCGCCGCGCTCAGGGACCGCGTCCAGCAGACCGCCGACTCGCTGCTCGACGGGCTGGCCGACGAACCCGGCGTCGTCGACGTGGTGGCGCGCTACTGTTCGCAGCTGCCGATCGCGATCATCAGCGACATCCTCGGTGTGCCCGAGGCCGACCGCCACGAGGTGCTGCGGTTCGGCGAGCTCGGCGCCCCCAGCCTCGACATCGGGCTGTCCTGGGCGCAGCACCGGCAGGTGCACCGCGGCATCGTCGGGTTCAACACCTGGCTCACCGCCCACCTGCGCAAACTGCGCCGCGACCCCGGCGACGACCTGCTCAGCCAGCTCATCGTCGCCTCCGACACCGAGGCCCATCTGACCGACCGGGAGCTCGAGGCGCTGGCCGGGCTGGTGCTGGCCGCCGGCTTCGAGACCACGGTCAACCTGCTCGGCAACGGCATCCGCATGCTGCTCGACGCCCCCGACCAGCTCGAGCTGCTGGCGCAGCGGCCCGAGCTGTGGCCCAACGCGGTCGAGGAGATCCTGCGGCTCGACCCGCCGGTGCAGCTGACCGCGCGGATGGCGGCCACCGACACCGAGCTCGCCGGCGAGCCGGTGCGCCGTGGCGAGGTGGTCGTCGTGCACATCGCCGGGGCCAACCGCGACCCGAAGGTGTTCGACGACCCGCACCGCTTCGACGTCACCCGCGCCAACGCCGGCCGGCACCTGTCGTTCTCCGGCGGCCGGCACTTCTGCCTCGGGGCGGCGCTGGCCCGCGCCGAGGGCGAGGTGGGGCTGCGCACCTTCTTCCAGCGCTACCCGAACGCCCGGCGGGCCGGGGCGGGGGTCCGCCGCGACACCCGGGTGCTGCGCGGCTGGGCAACTCTGCCGATCGCACTCGGTGCCGAACAGGTCGCGGTAAGTTCATGAACGTGGACTTTCGGGCGGTGCTGCTCGACGAGACGCACGCCTTCGGGGAGCTGCTCCGGTCGGCCGATCCGGCGACCGCGGTGCCCACCTGTCCCGACTGGACCCTCAAACAGCTGTTCCGCCACGTCGGCCGCGGCAACCGGTGGGCCGCCCAGATCGTGCTGGACCGCCGGGTGGAACCGCTCGACCCGCGCGACGTGCCCGACGGCCGGCCGCCCGACGACCCGGACGCCGCGATCGACTGGCTCGACGACGGGGCCCGGCTGCTGCTGCGCGCCGTGGACGTGGTCGGCTCGGCGGCCAAGGTGTGGACGTTCCTCGGCGCCCGCCCGGCCGGGTGGTGGATCCGGCGCCGCGCCCACGAGGTGGCGGTGCACCGCGCCGACGCCGCCATCGCGCTCGGCGCCGACTTCGACCTGCCCGCCGAGGTGGCCGCCGACGGCATCAGCGAATGGATCGAGCGCTGCGCCATCGAGTCCCGGCGCCGCCGGCCCCCGCTGGACCGCGGCCAGACCCTGCATCTGCACGCCACCGACGGCGTGCTCGGCGGGATGGGGGAGTGGACCGTCACCTGCGACGAGGAAGGCCTGGACTGGTTCCACGACCACGGCAAGGGCGACGTCGCGGTGCGCGGACCGGCCCGCGACCTGCTGCTGGCGATCACCCGCCGGCGCACCGCCGAGGAACTGGGCCTGGAGCTCTTCGGCGACGCCGTCCTGTGGCAGCGCTGGCTGGCCGGTACACCGTTCTGACCGGGCGATGGCGTACCTTTGCCAACCATGACGACCTCGGAGATGGCCACCGTTCTGGCCTGGCACGACGCGCTCAACGAAGGTGATCTCGACACCCTGGAGCGGTTGAGCAGTAACGACATCGAGATCGGCGACCCCGGCGGCGCGGTGCAGGGTCACGCCGCGCTGCGGGAGTGGGCCCGGGCCTGCCCGTTGCGCGCCGAGGTCGGGCGGGTCTACGTGCGGGGCGGCACGGTCGTCGTCGAACAGACCGTCACCGGGGCCGACGGCCGCACCGACACCGCCGCGGCGGCGTTCCACGTCTCGCACGACCACGTCACCTCCGTGTTCCGCCACCCCGATCTGGCCACCGCGCTGGCGGTCACCGAACTCACCGAAGAGGACCTCGTCGGCTGATGCGCGGCATCGTCCTGGCCGGCGGGTCGGGAACACGGCTGCACCCCATCACCCTGGGCGTCAGCAAACAGCTGCTGCCGGTCTACGACAAGCCGCTGATCTACTACCCGCTGTCCACGCTGATGATGGCGGGGATCCGGGACATCCTGGTCATCACCACCCCCGAGGACGCCCCGGCGTTCCACCGGTTGCTCGGTGACGGTTCGCAGTTCGGCATCGACCTCGGCTACGCGGTGCAGCCCCGGCCGGAGGGCCTGGCGCAGGCGTTCGTCATCGGCGCAGACCACATCGGCACCGACACCGTGGCACTGGTGCTGGGGGACAACATCTTCCACGGACCCGGCCTGGGCACCAACCTGCAGCGGTTCCAGAACGTCAGTGGCGGCGTGATTTTCGCCTACCGGGTGGCCGACCCGTCGGCCTACGGGGTGGTGGAGTTCGGCCCGGACGGCACCGCGCTGTCGCTGGAGGAGAAACCGGCGCGGCCCAGGTCGCACTACGCGGTGCCGGGGCTGTACTTCTACGACAACGACGTCGTCGAGATCGCCCGCGGGCTGCGGCCGTCGGCCCGGGGCGAGTACGAGATCACCGAGGTCAACCAGGTCTATCTGGAGCAGGGCCGGCTGCACGTCGAACGGCTCCCGCGCGGCACCGCCTGGCTGGACACCGGCACGTTCGACTCGCTGCTGGACGCAGCCGATTTCGTGCGCACCGTCGAACGCCGCCAGGGGCTGCGGATCGGGGTGCCCGAGGAGGTGGCCTGGCGGCTGGGCTACATCGACGACGACCAGCTCGCCGACCGGGCGCACGCCCTGCTCAAGTCCGGCTACGGCGGTTACCTGTTGCGGTTGCTCGAGGAGCGCTAGCCCCCGTTCTCTCCCGCGGGGCGGGGGTGGCCAGCACGGTGGCGATCGCGGTCGTCAGCGGCACCGACAGCGCCAGCGCGATGCCGCCGACCGCCGACCGGGCGATCTCGGTGGCCACGCTCTCGCTGGTGAGCACGTCGGCCAGCGACCGGTTGGCGACGCTGAACAACAGCAGCAGCGGCAGCGCACTGCCGGCGTAGGCCAGCACCAGGGTGTAGACGGTGCTGGCGATGTGGTCGCGGCCCACCCGCATCGCACCGGTGAACACCGCCCGCCGGGTGCTGCCCGGGATCCGGGCGAGCTCGAACACCGCCGAGGCCTGGGTGACGGTGACGTCGTTGAGCACGCCGAGCGAGCCGATGATGAACCCGGCCAGCAGCAGCCCGGTGATCGACACCCCGCCCAGATACGCGGCGACCTCGTTGTTCTGGTCCTCCGACAGTCCGGTGAGCACCGCCAGTTCGATGGCCGCCCAGGACAGCGCGGCCGCCAGCAGCAGCGACGTCAGCGTGCCCAGCAGCGCGGCGCTGGTGCGCAGACTGACACCGTGGGCCAGGTAGATCACCGCGTAGAGGATGGCCGCCGAACCCACCAGCGCCACCGGTACCGCCGGGGCGCCGTCGCGCAGCGCCGGCAGCAGGAACACCACCAGCACCACGAACGCGATGACGATGCCCACCAGCGCCCGCAGCCCGCGCCAGCGCGCCACCGCGACCACCACCACCGCGAACGCCGCGGCCAGCACCAGCAGCGGCACACCCCGCTCGTAGTCGTAGAACGAGTAGCTCGTCGTGCCCGCGTCGTCGACCTGGCGCACGATCCGGATCGCCTCACCGGCAACGAGATTCGGCTGGCCCGGCCCGCCGCTGAACTCCAGCAGGGTGCGGGCGCCGCGGTTGGGGCCGGAATCGATGGCCACCAGCACCTGCACGCAGCGGGTGCCGTCGTCGGGGCCGGGCGCGGGATCGCCGGTGAGCACCGCGCCCACCGACCGGCTGCCGCAGCCGGACAGGCCGGTGGACAACACCGTTCCGGCCTCGGTGGTGACCGCACCGCCGGTGGCGTCCTGGTAGGGCAGCGGGATCTCGGCCCTGGTGCCGCTCGGCCACAGCAACACCGCCCCGACCACCACGGCCAGCCCGATCAGCACCAGCGCGCCCACCACCAGCCGGGCGGCGAGCGGACCGAGTGGAGCCGGACCGGCGTGGCGGTGGTGGGTGTGGGAGTGCGCCACCTACTGCTTGTAGCTCACCAGGAAGTTGCCGAGCCGCTCGATCGCGGCGGCCAGGTCGCGCGCCCAGGGCAGGGTCACGATGCGCAGGTGATCCGGGGTCGGCCAGTTGAAGCCGGTGCCCTGGGTGAGCAGGATCTTCTCCTGCAGCAGCAGATCGAGCACGAGCTGCTCGTCGTCGTGGATGTCGTAGACCTCGGGGTCCAGCCGCGGGAACACGTACAGCGCACCCTGCGGTTTCACGCACGACACCCCGGGGATCTCGTTGAGCTTCTGCCAGGCCACGTCGCGCTGCTCCAGCAGCCGCCCACCCGGCAGGACCAGGTCGTCGATGGACTGGTAGCCACCGAGCGCGACCTGGATGGCGTGCTGGGCCGGGACGTTCGGGCACAGCCGCATATTGGCCAGCAGGTTGATGCCCTCGATGAAGCTGGTGGCGTGGTCCTTCGGCCCGGTGACCACCAGCCAGCCGGACCGGTAGCCGGCCACCCGGTAGGCCTTGGACAGGCCGTTGAAGGTCAGCGTGAGCACATCGGGCGCGACGGCGGCCATGTTGATGTGTTTGGCGCCGTCGTAGAGGATCTTGTCGTAGATCTCGTCGGCGAGCAGCAGCAACTGGTGCTCGCGGGCCAGATCGGCGATCCGCTCGAGCACCTCGCGGTTGTACACCGCGCCGGTGGGGTTGTTCGGGTTGATCACCACGATCGCCTTGGTGCGGTCGGTGATCTTGGACGCCATGTCCTCGATGTCGGGCATCCAGCCGTTGGTCTCGTCGCACAGGTAGTGCACCGGGGTGCCGCCGGCCAGTGAGGTGCAGGCGGTCCACAGCGGGTAGTCCGGCGCCGGGATGAGGACCTGGTCGCCGTTGTCCAGCAGCGCCTGCAGCACCATCTGGATCAGCTCGGAGGCGCCGTTGCCGAGGAAGACGTCGTCGACGTCGAACCGCGGGAAACCCTCGATGACCTCGTAGCGGGTCACCACCGCGCGGCGGGCCGGCAGGATGCCCTTGGAGTCGGAGTAGCCCTGCGCGTACGGCAGCGCCTGGATCATGTCGCGCATGATCACGTCGGGCGCCTCGAACCCGAACGGCGCGGGGTTGCCGATGTTGAGCTTGAGGATGCGGTGCCCCTCGGCCTCGAGTCGGGCGGCGTGCTCGTGCACCGGGCCGCGGATCTCGTAGAGGACGTCCTGCAGCTTCGCGGACTGCTTGAACACCCGCTGCCGCGAATGATGGCCGGTGCCGGGCCGGATCTTCTCGGTCGGCAACTGAGGGGAAGTCACGCCCTCCATGGTCCCACCGCCCGCAACCGAGTTTTGCCCGGCCCTCTACCACACCGGCGCGAAGTTCCCAGGAAGCGGCGCGAATCAGGCGCGAAAAAGGCCGAGCCCGGGGCCGCGGATGTGGGCAACATCACGACCCCGGGCTCGGCCCGGTGCTGGTTTCGCTCAGCGCTTGCCCGGCGGGCGGACCCCCTTGGCGATGCCCAGGCCGCCCTTGGCCGCCGCGGGGGCGGGCTTCGGGGCGGGCGGCTCGCCCTGGGCCGGCTGGGCCGGCGATTCGGCCTGGGCCGGCTGGGCCGGCGATTCGGCCTGGGCCGGCTGAGCCGGCGATTCGGCCTGGGCCGGCTGGGCGGCCGGGGCGGCGGGCGCCGAGCGCTTGGCACCCGGACGCCGGACGCCGGCGGCAATGCCCAGCCCACCCTTGGCCGCGGCCGGGGCCGGCGCCTCGGCCGGTTCGGCCTCCGCCGGTGCCGCGGTGGCGGTCGGCGCGGCCGCGGGTGCCGACGCGGCGGCGGCCGGAGCGGCCTTCTTGGCGCCCGGTCGCTTGGCGGCACCCGCGATGCCCAGCCCGCCCTTGGCGGCGGCCGGAGCGGGAGCGGACCCACCGGCCTCCGCCGATGCCGGCGCCGCGGCGGCCGGAGCGGCCTTCTTGGCGCCCGGACGCTTGGCCGCGCCCGCGATGCCCAGGCCGCCCTTGGCGGCCGGGGCCGGCTTCGACGCCTCGGCGGCGGCCGGGGCGGCGGGCTCCGGAGCCGCCGCGGGCTCCGGCTCGGCGGCCGGGGCCGCCTCCTCGACCGCCGGGGCGGCGGCGGCACGGGCGGCCGCGCGCTCCTCGGCCTCCTTGGCCGCGGTGCCCTTCTCCGGCAGCGTGACGTTGCTCTTGTCCAGCGAGCCGAGCAGCAGCTGCGCGACGTCGACCACCTCGACCTTGTCCACCTGGCGGGCCGCCGACACCTCGTCGACGCCGTCGGTGATCATCACGCGGCAGAACGGGCAGCCGGTGGCGATCGTCGAGGCCCCGGTGTCCATGGCCTCCTCGGTGCGGGTGGTGTTGATCCGCTTGCCGAGGTGCTCCTCCATCCACATCCGGGCACCGCCGGCGCCGCAGCACAGGCCGCGGTCGGCGTGCCGGGGCATTTCGGTGAGCCGGGCACCGGCGGCACCGACCAGCTCACGCGGGGCGGTGTACTCCTTGTTGTGCCGGCCCAGGTAGCACGGGTCGTGGTAGGTGACGTCCTGGCCCAGCGACGACACCGGGATCAGCTTCTTGTCGCGCACCAGCCGGTTCAGCAGCTGGGTGTGGTGCAGCACGGTGAAGTTGCCGCCGACCTGCGGGTACTCCCGGCTCAGCGTGTTGAAGCAGTGCGGGCAGGTGACCACGATCTTGCGGTCCACCCGCTCCACGCCCTCGAACAGGTCGTTGAGGGTCTCCACGTTCTGCGCCGCGAGCTGCTGGAACAGGAACTCGTTGCCGGCACGGCGGGCCGAGTCGCCGGTGCAGGTCTCACCCTCGCCGAGCACCAGGAACTTCACCCCGGCGATGGCCAGCAGCTCGGCCACGGCCTTGGTGGTCTTCTTGGCACGGTCCTCGTAGGCGCCGGCGCAGCCGACCCAGAACAGGTACTCGAAGCCCTCGAACGAGTCGACGTCCTTGCCGTAGACCGGCACGTCGAAGTCGACCTCGTCGATCCAGTTGGTGCGGTCCTTGGCGTTCTGGCCCCAGGGGTTGCCCTTGGTCTCCAGGTTCTTGAACAGCACGCCGAGCTCACCCGGGAACTCGGACTCCATCATCACCTGGTAGCGGCGCATGTCGACGATGTGGTCGATGTGCTCGATGTCGACCGGGCACTGCTCGACGCACGCACCGCAGGTGGTGCAGGACCACAGCACGTCCGGATCGATCACGCCGCCCTGCTCGGCGGTGCCGACGAGCGGGCGCAGCGCCTGCTCCGGCCCGGAGCCGGTGATGCGGGCGAAGCCGTCCTCGGGCACCCCGTGGCCGTGCAGCTTGTCGCCCAGCGCGGCGAAGTCGACCGAGCCGTCCTCCGGGCGCGGCTTCTCACCGAGGATGTAGGGCGCCTTCGCGAACAGGTGGTCGCGAAGGTTCATGATCACCAGCTTCGGCGACAGCGGCTTGCCGGTGTTCCAGGCCGGGCACTGCGACTGGCAGCGGCCGCACTCGGTACAGGTGGCCAGGTCCAGGTAGGCCTTCCAGGTGAAGTCCTCGATCTTGCCCTTGCCGAGCACCGCGTCCTCGGCGGGATCCTCGAAGTCGACCGGCTGGCCCTGGTACTCCACCGGCAGCAGCGGACCGAGCCCGTCCGGCAGCCGCTTGAAGGTGACGTTGATCGGGGCCAGGCCGATGTGCAGGTGCTTGGAGTGCAGCACGATCAGCAGGAAGATCAGCATCACGGCGATGTGGCCGAGCAGCGCCAGCGTCTCGATCCACTCGTTGGCGGGTTCGCCGAGCGGGTGCAGCACCCAGCCCATGAAGTGCGAGAAGAACGCCGCCTTGCCGTACGGCAGCGCGCCGGTGTTCACCGCCGCGCCGCGGACCAGGGCGTAGGTCCAGATGACGTTGAAGATCATGAACAGGATCACCCAGGCGCCGCCGAGGTGCGAGCCGTAGAACCGGGACTCCCGGCCGATCTTCTTGGGCTCGCGCAGCACGCGGATGATCGCGAAGGTGATGATGCCCACCAGCACCGCCACGGCGAAGAAGTCCTGCAGGAAGCCCAGGACGTCCCACCGGCCGATCAGCGGAATGTGGAAGTCGTGGTCGAACAGCAGGCCGTAGGCTTCCAGATAGACCGTGGCCAGGATGAAGAAGCCCCACATCGTGAAGAAGTGGGCCAGGCCCGGGATCGACCAGCGCAGCAGCCGGGTCTGCCCGAAGACCTCTTTGATCTGATTGGTGATCCGCTCGGCCAGGTGGTCCTTGCGCCCGCGTTCGTCGCTCGTCGGCTGACCTGCGCGGATGAGGCTGGTCAGCCAAAGCACACGTTTGGCGGCAAACACCAGCACGATGGCCGTCATCGACAACCCGACGACGAGCCGGATCAGCATCTGGGTATCCACTCCGCCCCTCCCAAGAGCAAGTTACCGGTCGGTAACTTGTAGGTAGTTACTCGTGAGTAACTTAATCTTCTGCCTGCTCATAGTCGCACCTCCGGTAGAGGTACCGCTACAAAGGCTTACCTAACCAAACAGTTGGTTATTGTTCCGATCCCAGCAGCGCTCGCAACATGGACAGCATCTCGGTGCGGGACTCGGCCCCCAACCGGCGCCGAATCCGGGCCACGTGGTGCTCCACGGTCTTGGCCGAGATGAACAGCCGGCTGCCGATCTCGCGGTAGGGCAGCCCCTTCACCAGCAGTTCGGCGACCTCGCGCTCCCGGTCCGACAACGGCCCGGCCGGCGGGTGGGGGCCCGGTCGGCCGGGGGCCGCTGCGGCGGCCGGCGCCTCCTCGGACTCCCCGCCGACCGCCTGCTTGAGGTCGCGGGCGAGCTGCAGCATGGCCTGCGCCACCCGTGCGTCGCCGGTCTGCAGTGCGGCCTGCCCGGCCAGCCGGGTCGCGTCCCAGCCGAGCCCGAACTCGGCCAGGGCGCGGGCCGAGGCGGACACCTCGTCGGTGTCGACGTGGCCGGCCAGCACCCGCAGCCAGGTGCGGCCGGCCCGGGCCAGCGCCCGGGCGAACGGGCTGTGCGCCGCCGCCGCGGTCAGTGCCTGGCCGTGCGGGGCCACCGCATCGGGCGTGTTCGCCAGGATCCCGGCCTGCACCCCGGCCCAGTGCAGCGGCAGCGACCACAACAGCGGGTCACCGAGCCCGCGCAGCAGCGCGAACGCCGCGTCGACGGTCGGGGCGAGCCGGTCCAGCCGGCGCAGCCGCGCGGCGGCCACCCACAGCTCGCCCAGCGGCAGCAGGGAGAACAGGTCCACCGAGTACTCCGCCAGCACCTCCATCGCGGTGTACCAGTGCTGCTGCAGCGCGCCGGTGTCCCCGGTGCGGCGGGCGATCGCGGTCTGCAGGGCGGCCGCCCACAGCGCATCGCGGCGGTGCAGGTCGGCACCGGCCACCGCGGCGGCGTCGGCCGCCGCCGCCGACAGCCGCCCGTCCTGCATCCGCACCCAGCCCAGCAGCAGTCGGTGCCGGTGGGCGAAGAAGGCGGCGTCGGCGTCCGCCGGGGCGCGCACCGCGCGGGTGATGACGCTGCGCGCCCGTACCGGGTCGCCGCCGTGCAGCGCGGTCAGCGTGACCAGCGCCGCCGGAGAGTCGGGCAGCACCCCCGGCGGGTGCGGGTCGGCCGCGATGGCCTGGCTCAGCCGCGCCACCACCACCGGGTAGGGCTGATCCAGGCCGGCCAGCAGCCCCTCGGCCAGGCTGCGGGCGGCCCGCGCCGTGGATGTCGGCGGCCCGTCGTCCCCGACCGCCAGCAGCGCCCGGGCGGCCGCCGCATCCCCGGCGCCGAGGGTGACCACCGTGCCGGCGGCGGCGACCAGCGCGTCCGGATACGGCCCCAGCCAGCGGTACAGGTCGGCCGCCTGGCCGGTGCGGCCGTCGTGGGCGCAGACCGCCGCGGCGACGCGCACCGCCGCGGCCCGCTCGGCGGGCTGCTCGGCCGACAGCAGCTCGTCGGCCAGCCGCCCGGCGTGGTTGCAGTCCCCGCTGAGCGCCAGCGCATCGGCCAGCCGGGCACCGGGCGTGGTGGCCCCGGCGCCGGCGGCGGCCCGGTACAGCCGCGCCGCCTGCGCCGGCCGGTCCCCGGCAGCGGCGGCCAGGTCGGCCAGCGCCCCGGCGAGCCGGTCGTCGCGCAGCCCGTGCTCGGCCAGCCGCAGCGCCAGCTCGGCGCCGAGGGTGCCCAACCGCAGCTGGGAGGTCAGCACCGCCAGTTCCACCTCGCGGTGGCGGGCCGCGCCGGCCACGGCGGCCGCCGCGTCGTGCACCGAGCGCAGGAACGCCGCCGGGTGGGCCGCATCGACGAGCCCGCCCGCGCGCACCCGGTCGACGAGGGCGCCGGCCGTGGCGGCGTCGATCCCGAGCGCGGCCGCCACGTCGTCGGGGCCCAGTTCCGCTCCGAGCGAGCAGATCAGCAGCGTGTCGAGCTCGGTCTCACCGAACCGGTGCAGCCGCGCGAGCAGGGCGTGCCGGGCGGCGCGGGCCGGAGGTTCGCCCCGTCCGGCCACCGCGCTCAACGCGGCGGCCACCAGGAACGGCAGCCCGGCGGTGGACTCGGCCAGCGCCCGCAGCAGCTCGGGGTCCGGGGGCGCGCCGAGCTCGGCGGTGGCCGCCTGCTGCAGTTCGCGCGCCGGCAGCGGGCGCAGCAGCACCGGGCGGTTCTGCCGCTCCAGGGCGGCGGTGAGCCGGCGCAGCGCCGGTCGGCGGGTCAGCGGTTCGGTGGCCACCACGACGGTCGCGCCGGGATCGTCGACCCGGTCGGTGATGCGCTCCAGCGCGGCGTCGTCGAGCAGGTGCGCGTCGTCGACGACCACCGCCGCCTCGGCCGGGTCACCGGGCCGGGGCTCGCGGGCCAGGATCGGGATCCCGTTGTCGCGCAGGATGGTGCGCACCCCGGCCAGCACCGTGCTCTTGCCGGTGCCGACGCCACCGGCCACCAGCATGCGCACCGGCGAGTGCGGGGCCTCGGCCACCGCCGCGACGAACCCGCGCGCGGCCGGCGGCAGGTCGGCGGCCTGCGGCGCCGTGGTGGCCATCGCCCGGTCAGGCGTCCGCGTCGTCGCCGCCGGTGAACACCGGCTGCCCCGGGTCCGGTGCGTCCGGTACCGGGACGTCCCCGCCGGCGTTCCCGCCCCCGCTGTTGCCGCCCCCGCTGTCCGGATCGGGGTCGATGGTGATCGTCGGCTCCGGTGCGGCGGTGGTGGTCGGCGGCGGCGCGGCCGAGGTCGTCGGCGGTGCGGTGGTGGTCTGCGTGGTGGTGCGCGTCGTCGTCGGCGTCGTGGTGGTCGTGGTGGTGGTCGTCGTGGTCGTGGTGGTGGTCGTCGTGGTGGGGGTGGTGGTCGTGGTCGTCGTGGTGGTGCTCGACGGGTAGCTCGTCGTGGTCGTCCGGGTGGTCTCCGGCGGCGGCACCACGGTCGTGCTGGGCTGGCCGTCGGAACCGGTCACGGTGATCGTCTGCGGCGGTGCCGGTTGTTCCGGCGGCGGCTCGGTGGAGTACTCGGTGGCCGTCTGGGTCACCGGGGTGGAGTCGGTGGAGTTGCCGGTCAGCGTGACCGCCAGCCCGCCGGTGGCCGCCAGCAGGGCCGCGGCGGCCGCGGCGAACAGGATCGGCGGGCGCCGGTACCAGGGCAGCGGGGCGGGTTCGGCCTCCGGTCCGCCGGGCTCACCGGTGAACTCCACGGCCGGCCGGGCGGCGCTGACGCCGGTGACCGGATCGGTGACGTACTCCGGGCCGTCGTAGGGCACCGGCTCCGCCCCCGGCTGGTCCTCCGACCAGGCCAGCGCCCGGAACGTCGCCGACGGGCTGCCGTCGGCGGCCGACTCGGTCGCGGCCATCCCGGCCGCGCCCGCCGCCCACGCCGCCGGCGACATGCTGGTCGGCTGGTCGGCCTGCGGTGCCATCCCGGTGGGGGCGTCGGGCGCGACGGCCGGGGCCATGCCGGTGGGGAGGTCGGCCGCCGGGGCCAGCCCGGTCGGTGCCTCGGCGTCGCGCACCGCCACCAGGGCGGCGCCGGTGGCCGCGAGCAGTTGCGGCTGCGGGGCGGTCACCACCGGGGCACGCAGCGCCTCCGACAGCCGCTGGGTGATCAGCGGGATCGCCGCGCCGCCGCCGGCGGTGGCCACCGCCGACACCGCCGCCGGCGCGATCTGGTGGCGCTGCAACAGATCCTGGATCGCGGCGAGCACCCCGGCGAGCGGGTCGGCGACGAGCGCCTCGAGCTCGGCGCGGGTGACCCGGACATCGGTGGTGGCGGCCGGCAGCACCACCGGCACCACCGTGGCGGTCTCGGCCGACAGCCGTTCCTTGGCCGCCCGGCACTCCTCGCGCAACCGGGCCAGCGAACCCACCGCCGCGGTCTGCGCCGGGTCGAGCTGCACCCCGGACAGCACGTGGTTGAGCAGTGCCTGGTCGATCTGGTCGCCGGAGAACTCCGGGAAGCGCAGCGTGGGGGCGATCGGCTGCAGGTTCGTCGCGTCGGCGAGCGTGATGCCGGTGCCGGTGCCACCGAAGTCGCACAGCACCAGCACGCCCTGCCCGGGCAGCCCGGGAGTCGACTGCAGCGCGGTGAGTGCGGCGTAGGCGTCCGGGATCAGCGCCGGCGGCACGCCCCCGGGGGACAGGCCGGGCTTCTCCCGCAGTGCCCCGCGCAGCGCCCCGACCGGGCCGGGACCCCAGTGGGCGGGCACCGCCACCGCGACGGGACTCCCGCCCTCGACGGTGCGGGCCATCGCGTCGAGCGCCTCGGCGAGCAGGTGTTCGCCACGGTGCGACGAGCCGTCGGCGGCCACCAGCGGCACCGGGTCGCCGACCCGCTCCACGAACCCGGTGACGACCAACCCGTCGCCCGGATTGCCGGTCAGGTTGGGGTTGTCCGCGGGCACCCCGGCCTCGGCCGGGCGGTCGGGGAAGAGCGTGAGCACGGCACGCCGCAGGATCGGGGGACGGCCCACGCGCGCCGCGACGAGGTTCGTCATCCCGACCGACAGGCCGAGCGGGTCGGTCATGTGCACCTCCTGGATCGGCCTCGGGTGGCCGGTCCACACGATAGCCGCTCGACCGCCCGTCGTCACGGCAGTCCCCTACGCGTCGCCCACCCCCTAATGGGGCATCCCCTAACGCGGCTGCGGCCGTCCCGGGGTTCGCACCGATCCCGGGGCGCCGGGACGCCGATAGCATCGAGGCACGATCCCGGGATTGGAGGCAGCATCCGATGGCGAACCCGCTCCTCGACTTCGTGCTGTCGCTGGCGCGGGACCCCGATGCCGCGGCGCGCTACGCCGCCGACCCGGCCAAAGCTCTCGCCGACGCCGGATTGACCGGAGTGACCAGCGCCGACGTCGACAACCTGATGCCGGTGGTCGCCGAGTCGCTGGCAATGACGAGCCCGGCCCCGGGGGATCCGACGTTCGGGGCGGGAACCGGCGGCAACGTGTGGGCCTCCGGCGCGGCGACCGCGGCCTTCGATGCCTTCGACGCCTTCGGCGACGAGCTGCCCGCACCGGTCCCGGTGTCGGCCGGACCGGTGATCGAGCTGCCCGAACCGGCCGGCTTCGATCCGGGCCTGCCGACCGCGGTCGACGAACTGGACCTCGTCCGGGGCGGCACCGGGCCCGACACGGTCGCCGAGGACCAGGACCAGGCGGGGGTCGCCGCGCCGGCGGCCGACGACTGGGCGCTCGGGCCGGTCGACCCGGTGCCCGCCGATGATCCCGATGCCGGGCTCGACCCGATGCCCTGACCCGATCTCCCGACCCGGACGCACCCATGGACTGCGCGGCCGAACGGCCGCGCAGTCCTTTTTTCGTGTCGGGGCGGTACGGGTCCCCAGGTGTTGCCCCTAATCCCCTAACGGAAATGCCCCCTAATCCCCTATCGGGGCGTGTCGATCATGGGTGTCGACCCCGTTTCCGGTGGCCGGCGGCGGCCATACCTTGGTGCCAGATCGCCGGACGGACCGGCGGACTCCAACCACCCCCCAATCGACATGTGCACCCAGAAAGGCAGTCCGATGCGAACCCTGATCGACTTCATCCTGGATCTGTTCCGCAGCCCGGCCGAGGCCGCGCGGTTCATCGCCGACCCGGAGGGCGCGCTGCGCGACGCCGGTCTGCCCAACGTCACCACCGCGCAGCTGGCGCAGGTGGCGGCCACCGCCGCGCCGGCGGGCTACGCGCTGGGCGGTGGTGATCCGGTGGTCGGCCTGCAGCGGGCGCTGACCACCCATCACAACCTGGCCTCGCCGTTCTCGCCGCAGACCACGGTCGGCTGGCAGCCCACCTTCGCCCCGGAGACCGAGGTGGCCAGCCGCAACCACACCAACGCCGAGTTCGCCAGCCCGGACCAGGCCGCCGGTGCCAACGCCCAGACCGGCGGGGTGAACATCGGGTTCGGTGACATCACCTTCGGCAACAAGACCAGCCAGACCGCCACCGACGGCGGGGTGATCGTCGGCGGGGACAACCGCGGCGACATCGTCAGCGGCGACGGCGCGGTGCTCGGCGACGGCAACACCACCAACAACGGCGCCGTCTGGGCCGGGGCGGGCTCCAATGTGGCGGTCGGCCGGGACAACGACATCGAGGACAACTCCAAGACCGCCGGTGGCGACCTCATCGCCGACAACGACGCCCCGGTGCTCAACGACGTCGACACCGGCGGCGGCAACGGCGGCCATGCCGACGGCGGCGGCAGCCTGATCGGCATCGGCGGCGGCAACGCCGTCGGGGGTGCCGGCGGCTCCGGCGGGTCGATCATCATCACCGACGCCCGTTCGGAGGTGACCGGCGGCGACCGGATCAGCGTGGGCCGCGACCGGATCGTCGACAGCTCCACGGACACGTCGGTGGTCACGCAGGTGGAGACCGACACCTCCTACACCTACGAGGACCGTTCGTCGAGCTTCGACACCGCGATCGGATCGCACAATGATCCAGCGATCGGATCGCACAATGACACCGCGCTGGCGTCGGGCAACGAGGTGCTTCCCATCGCCTCCGGCAACGAGCTCGTCGACCTGTTCTGACCGGCCCGGCCGGACCGGCGACGCACCGGCGGGGACCGGCTCATGGTCCCCGCCGGTCGGCGCGCCTACCGTAGGAATCAGCCTCCCGCAGCGAGAAGGACGCCATGACCCAACGCACCGACCGGCGGACGGTGCTCGGTGAGCTCATCGACCGCACCGTCGAGGTCGCCGCGGCCCACGGCCGCGCGGACCTGGCGGACCGGCTGCGCCGCGCCCGCACCCGCATCACCGACCCGCAGATCCGGGTGGTCATCGCCGGCCAGCTCAAACAGGGCAAGAGCCAGCTGCTCAACTCGCTGCTGAACATGCCGGTGGCCCGGGTCGGCGACGACGAGTGCACCGTGCTGCCCACCGTCGTCGGGCACGCCGAGCAGCCCACCGCCCGGCTGGTGGTGGCCAACCCGGACGGTGCCGACCCCGACCCGGCCGCCGTCGACCCGGCCGAGCTGCAGCAGGACCTGCGCCGCCATCCCGCCGCCGGCGGCCGGAAGGTGCTGCGCGTCGAGGTGGGGGTGCCCAGTCCGCTGCTGCGCAACGGGCTGACCTTCATCGACACCCCCGGTGTGGGCGGGCACGGCCAGCCGCACCTGTCGGCCACGCTGGGGCTGCTGCCCGACGCCGACGCCATGCTCATGGTCAGCGACGCGAGCAGCGAGTTCACCGAGCCGGAGATGCGCTTCATCCGTCAGGCGCTGGAGATCTGCCCGGTGGCGGCCATCCTGGTCACCAAGACCGACCTCTATCCGCACTGGCGGGAGGTGGTGCGCGCCAACGAGATCCATCTGCGCAACGCGGGCGTCGAGGTGCCGCTCATCCCGGTGTCGGCGATGCTGCGCAGCCACGCCGTGGCGACGGGCGACAAGGAACTCAACGAGGAGTCGAACTTCCCGTCCGTCATCCGGTTCCTCGCCGACCGGGTGCTCGCCGCCGGAAACGACCGCCGCTGCGATCATGTCGCGAACGAGATCCACTCGGCGGCAGAACATCTCAAGCTCGCAATCGAATCGGAACTGGCCGCCATCGACAATCCGGAGGCCCGGGAGCGGCTCACCGCCGACCTCGAGGCCCGCAAACGGCAGGCCCAGGAGGCGCTGCAGCAGACCGCGTTGTGGCAGCAGGTGCTCAACGACGGAATCGCCGACCTGACCGCCGATGTCGAGCACGACCTGCGTGCCCGGTTCCGCAACATCACCGCCCACACCGAACAGGTCATCGACAGCTGCGACCCGACGAACCACTGGGCCGAGATCGGCGCCGAACTGGAGAACGCGGTGGCCACCGCGGTGGGGGACAACTTCGTGTGGGCCTATCAGCGGGCCGAGGCCCTGGCCCGCGAGGTGGCCCGCACCTTCGTCGACGCCGGACTGGACTCGGTGCCCATGCCGCGGCTGGACGCCCGCGAGATGGGCGCGGATCTCGGCGAGTTCACCTCGCTGGCGCAACTGGAGGCCAAGCCGATCAGGTTCGGCCACAAGGTGGTGACCGGCCTGCGCGGCTCCTACGGCGGGGTGCTGATGTTCGGCATGCTCACCTCGTTCGCCGGGTTGGGCATGTTCAACCCGGTGTCGCTGGGTGCGGGATACCTGTTGGGCCGCAAGGCCTACAAGGAGGACATGGAGAACCGCATGCTGCGGGTGCGCAACGAGGCCAAGACCAACGTGCGCCGGTTCGTCGACGACGTCGCGTTCGTGGTCTGCAAGGAATCCCGCGACCGGCTCAAGAACATCCAGCGGCTGCTGCGCGACCACTACCGGGCGATCGCCGACCAGACCACCCGCTCGCTCAACGAGTCGCTGCAGGCCACGCTGGCCGCCGCCCGGCTGCGGGAGTCCGAGCGCGAGGCCCGCATCCGGCAGTTGCGTGGCCGGCTCGACATCCTCGATCAGGTCATCCGGCACGCCGCGCCCGCCCCGCTCGACGCCCGGTGACCGGCGCCGCGGTCAGTAAGCTCGGGAAGTTGTGAGCACCAGTGACCAGGTGCGTGCCATCCTGGCCGGCACCATGTCGGCCTACCGGGCCGAGCCCGCCTACCGGCACCGGGGCGACGTGCACAGCACGCTCGAACGCATCGGCGCCCGGCTGACCGAGCCCATCCGCATCGCGCTGGCCGGCACCCTCAAGTCCGGCAAGTCCACCCTGGTCAACGCGCTGGTGGGGGAGAAGATCGCTCCCACCGACGCCACCGAGGCAACCCGCATCGTCACCTGGTTCCGGCACGGACCGACCCCGAAGGTCACCGCCAACCGCCGCGACGGCCGCCGCTGCGACGTGCCGATCCGCCGGGCCGACGGGCTCACCTTCGACTTCGCCGCGCTCGACGCCGCCGACATCGTCGACCTCGACGTGCAGTGGCCGGCCGCCGAGCTCATCAACACCACCATCGTCGACACCCCCGGCACCTCCTCGCTCAACCGGGACGTGTCCGAACGCACCCTGCGGCTGCTGGTGCCGCCCGACGGGGTGCCCCGGGTGGACGCCGTGCTGTTCCTGCTGCGCACCCTCAACGCCGCCGACATCGCGCTGCTCAAGCAGATCGGCGAGATCGTCGGCGGCTCGGCCGGTGCGCTCGGGGTGATCGGGGTGGCCTCCCGCGCCGACGAGATCGGCGCCGGCCGCATCGACGCCATGCTCTCGGCCAAGGACGTCGCCAACCGGTTCACCGCCGAGCTCGAGCGCACCGGGGTGTGCCAGGCCGTGGTGCCGGTGTCCGGGCTGCTCGCGTTCACCGCGCGCACCCTGCGCCAGGATGAGTTCGCCGCGCTGGACAACCTCGCCGCGGTCGAGCCCGCCGAGCTGAACCGGGCGCTGCTGAGCGTGGACCGGTTCGTCCGCCCCGACCTCGACCTGCCGGTGGACGCCGCCACCCGGGCCGCGCTGCTGGACCGGTTCGGCATGTTCGGCATCCGCATCGCGATCACCGCGCTGCGCGCCGGGGTGCGCGACTCCACCGCACTGGCCGACGAACTGCTCGCGCGCAGCGGGCTGGTGGAGCTGCGCGAGGTCATCGACCAGCAGTTCGGCCAGCGTAGCGACCTGCTCAAGGCGCACACCGCGCTGCTGGCGCTGCGCCGCTTCGTGCAGGACCACCCGATCCACGCCACCGGCCGCATCCTGGCCGACATCGAGCCGCTGCTGGCCGACACCCACGCCTTCGAGGAACTGCGCCTGCTCAGCCAGTTGCGGTCGCGGCCCACCACGCTCACCGAGGACGAGATGGCCTCGCTGCGCCGGCTGATCGGCGGTTCCGGCACCGACCCGGCCAGCCGGCTCGGGCTCGGCCCGGACGCCCCCTACGACGGTCCGCGGGCGGCGTTCGCCGCCGCCCAGCGCTGGCGCCGCCGCGCCGAACACCCGCTGAACGACCCGTTCACCACCCGGGCCTGCCGGGCCGCGGTGCGCAGCGCGGAGGCGCTGGTCGCCTACTTCGCCGCCCAGCACCGCGCAGGCTCCCCGCCGCCGCGCTAACGTCCGGCCGCCGCGCACCCGGGTCGGCTCCGGCGGCGGTGCGGTCGGTGGCCGGCTCCGGTCGATCCGGCTCCGGCGGCGCCCGCGCCCGTGCCCGCCCCGGCCTTGACGTGGCCCTCGGTGGTGCTCGTCCCGGTGCCGCCGGTGCTCACCGCGCCCCGGCCGTCCCCGCCGGTGCGCACCCCGGCGCAGACGCCCCCAACCGAGTCGCCCCCGCAGCCCCCGACCGCCGATGCCGAGGCGGAATCCCCCGAAACGGCACCGGGGCGGTAGATCCGTCGGATCCACCGCCCCGGTGCGCGTAGGCGATCGGTGCTACTCGCCGCCGTCGTCCGGCACCACCGTCACCGTCTGGGTCTGCGTCTGGGTCTGGGTCTGGGTCTCGGTGACCGTGCTGACCGAGGTGCTGGTCTCCACCGACGTCGTGGTCGACACGCTCGTCGACACCGAGGTGGTCGTCGAAGTGGTGGTCGACGGCGGGTAGGTCGTCGTGGTCGTCGCGGGCGGCTGGGTGGTGGTCGGCGTCGCGGTCACCGTCACCGGCGGCGGTGCCACCCCGCCCGACTGCTGGGCCGGTGCCGTGGTGGTGGTCGGCGTCGTGGTGGTCGTGGTCGACTCCGAGGACGACCCGTCCCCGGAGAACGCCTGCACCAGGCCGAAGACGATCAGCGCCAGCAGCAGCGCGCCCGCGGCCCCCAGCCCGACCAGCGCGGCCGGCTTGCGGTACCACGGCGTCGGGGGCTGCGGTGGCTCCCCGTAGCCGCCGTCCCCGTAGCCGGGCTGGTTGTAGTAGCCGGGGTCACCGCCGTAGCTGGCCGCGTAGGCGGTCGGCTGGTCGTCGGAGTAGTAGTTCGGGTCCTCAGGTCGCGCCACGGCCACCGATAGTAGAGGTCGACCACGGCCGCCCTAGGGAGAAAGCGAGCGTGTCACGTTCGTCCGCGGCCGCTGACGCGTGGTGGTCGTGGTCGGCGTCTCGTCGTCGTCGCGGCGCGGCCGGGTCCGGGTGGTCGTCTCCGGTTCGGTGGACGCCTCCTCGGTCTCGAGCTCGGACGGGTCGACCAGCGTGGTGTCGGGGTCGAGGTCGGTGGTCTCCGGCGGGCTGGTGCTCGGATAGCTGGTGGTGGTCGTGGTCGACGTGGTGGTGCGCGTCGTGGTGGTGAACACCGGCTCGTCGAGGTCGAGCGGCGGCGGCGCCGGGGTCTGCGACGGGCGCGTCACGAGCACCACCAGGCCCACCAGCAGGGCGATCACCGCCAGCCCGGCCACACTCGCACCCAGCACCAACGGCGTGGAGTGGTGCCACGGCCGGTTCGGCGGGGCCGGTTCGTGGTCGTGCTGCGGGCCGGTCACGGGCACCGATTCAATCACGGCACCCGGCCGGCCGCCGCCCGGTCCGATCAGCGCAGCTGCCCGATGACCTCGCTGGCGAACAGCTCGAGGTGGTCCAGATCCGACATGTCCAGCACCTGCAGGTACACCCGCTGCACCCCGGCCTCGATGAACGGGCCGAGCCGGTCGACGATCTCGGCCGGCGTCCCGACCAGCGGCGAATTGCTGCGCAGTTCGTCGACCTCGCGGCGGATCGCGTCGGCGCGGCGGGCGATCTGGGCCTCGTCGCGGCCCGCGCACAGCACGAACGCCGCCGAGTACAGCATCGACTCCGGTGCCCGGCCGGCCGCGGCGACGGCCGCGGCGACCCGCTCGTACTGCTCCTTGAGCGCCTCGATCCGCACGAACGGGATGTTGAACTCGTCGGCGAACGCCGCCGCCAGCGCGGGCGTGCGCTTGGCGCCCTGACCGCCGACGATGATCGGCGGCCGCGGCGACTGGGCGGGTTTGGGCAGCGCCGGGGAGTCCACGACGCGGTAGTGCTCGCCCTCGAAGGAGAAGGTCTCGCCGGCCGGGGTGGTCCACAGCCCGGTGATGATGCGCAGCTGCTCCTCGAGCCGGTCGAACCGTTCCCGCAGCGGCGGGAACGGGATCGCGTAGGCCTGGTGCTCGGCCTCGAACCAGCCCGCGCCCAGCCCGAACTCGACCCGGCCGCCGCTCATCTCGTCGACCTGGGCGACCTGGATGGCCAACGGCCCGGGATAGCGGAAGGTGGCCGAGGTGACCAGAGTGCCCAGCCGGATCGTCGACGTCTCCCGGGCGATCCCGGCCAGGGTCAGCCAGGCGTCGGTCGGGCCGGGCAGGCCGTCGCCGCTCATCGCCAGGTAGTGGTCGGACCGGAAGAACGCGGAATAGCCCAACTGCTCGGCGGTGCGGGCCACCGCGAGCTGGTCGGTGTAGCTCGCGCCCTGCTGGGGTTCGACGAAAACGCGGAAGTCCACGAGCACAAAGCCTAGGGGCTACAGCCCGCGCCGTCCCGCCCGCACCGCCGCGAACAGGGCGTCGTCACCGTCGAACGCCACCCGGGCGGCGTCGCGGCCGCCGAGGAACAGCAGCAGCTCGCCGGGCTCGCCGGTCAGCGTCAGCGCCGGGCCGTGGCCGACGACGGCGGCCACCGCACCGTCGGGGGTGCGCAGCGTGACCCGGGCGGGGGCCCGGCCCAGCGCCATGCGCGCCGTCAGGGGCAGCGGCCGGCGCAGCGCGGCGGTGGTCGCCGGATCGAGCGCGCGCGGCTGCCAGTCCGGTGCGGCCCGGCGCACGTCCTCGTGGTGGATGAACATCTCGGTGACGTTGACCAGCGGGTCGAGCAGCCGGAACGGCGACAGCGGTGGCGGGCCGGCGGCCACCCGTTCGAGCAGCTCCGCCCAGGGGGTGGTGTCGGCGATCCGGCGCTGCACCCGCGCGGTGTAGCCGGCCAGCGGCGCGACGAGGATGCCCGGCGCGGCGTCCGGTCGGCGCTCGCGCACCACCAGGTGGGCGGCCAGGTCGCGCACCGTCCAGCCGGCGCACAGCGTGGGTGCGTCCGGGCCGACGGCCCGCATGGTCGCCACCAGGGCGGCGCGTTCCCGCTGTGCGACGCTCATCACCCCACCGTAGGCGGGCGCTCAGAAGGTGTGCACCCCTTCGGTGGCGATCTCCATGCCGTGGCCGGTGCGGTCGTTGGTGAAGCGGGTGCCGTCCGGCCGGGCGTCGATGGTCCAGCCCACCGCCGAGTACCGCTGGTAGTCCAGGGTCACCGCCGGGATCGCGCCCAGATTGCCCACCACCCAGCGCACCTGGCCGTCGGCGTCGAGTCGCACCCCGGTGGCGGGGTGGCCGTCGATGCTCGGCGGGTCGACGAACCGCGTCTCGCACCCGACGTACTCGGTGTTGAGCTGGCAGCGGGTGAGGCCGGACTTGGTCTCGATGAAGACGTAACCGCCCTCCCGCGGGGTGAGCACCTGGACGTCCCCACCCGGGACACGGGCGTTGGCCGACGGCGGTGCGGCCGGCAGGCGGGACGGCCTGGGCATCGACACCTTCGGCTCGGTGCCCGACGGTGGGATGGCGATCGGCCGGCCCTCGATGTGGTTGGCGCATGCTGCGGTCAGCCCCACCGCCAGGGCCAGGGCCGCGACCACGCCACGACGACTGTGCACGCCTCCACGGTACGCAATGTGTGACGGATGTGACCAGTGTGATTGGCAAAGGTGACCTTGGACCGATGCCGGTTCGTGTCCGGGATGGCAGGCTCGACGGGGAAGACGCGACAGGGGAGATCGGACACCCGCACCTGCGACTGCGACGGGGAGTTGGATGGAGACGGCCTCCGCGACCGCACACCGCGCCGGTTCACCGGAACCGGCACCGCCGCGCTGGCATGTGATGACCCCGCAGGAGGTGCTCGACCGGCTCGGGGTCGGGCCGGACGGGCTCGACGACGACGAGGTGCGCCGCCGCCGGGAACGCCACGGCCGCAACGAACTGCCGGCCGCCCGGCGCCGCCACCCGGTCGTCCGGTTCCTGCGCCAGTTCAACGACGTGCTGATCTACGTGCTGTCGGCCGCGGCGGTCGTCACCGCGCTGCTGCAGCACTGGGTCGACACCCTGGTGCTGGTCGCGGCGGTGATCGTCAACGTCGTCATCGCGTTCATCCAGGAGGGCCGGGCCGAGGCCGCGATGGAGGCCATCCGCGCCATGCTCTCCCCGCACGCCACCGCGATCCGCAACGGGGTGCCGGTCGACATCGATGCCGCCGACCTGGTGCCCGGGGACGTGGTGCGGCTGGCCTCCGGGGACCGGGTGCCCGCCGATCTGCGGCTGCTGACCGTCGACGGGCTGCGCATCGAGGAGGCCGCGCTGACCGGCGAGTCGGTGCCGGTGGAGAAGTCCACCGCGGCCGTCGCGCCGGACGCCCCGCTCGGCGACCGGGAGGGGATGGCCTACTCCGGCACGGTGGTGGTCTACGGCCAGGCCACCGGGGTGGTCGTCGGCACCGGCACCGACACCGAGATCGGCCGGATCAACCGGATGATCGCCGGGATCGGCCCGACCGTCACGCCGCTGACCCGCCAGATCGACCGGTTCGGGCGCTGGCTGGCCGCGGTCATCGTGGCGATGGCCCTGGCGACCTATGTCATCGGGGTGCTGTGGCGCGGCCAGGACGTGGCCGAGATGTTCATCATGGCGGTCGCGCTGGTCGCCTCGGCGATTCCCGAGGGCCTGCCGGCCATGATGACCGTCACCCTGGCGATCGGGGTGCAGCGCATGTCGCGGCGCAACGCCATCGTGCGGCGGCTGCCGGCGGTGGAGACCCTCGGCGAGGTCACCGTCATCTGCTCGGACAAGACCGGCACCCTGACCAGCAACGAGATGACCGTGCAGCAGGTGGCCTGCGGCGACCGGGAGTACCGGGTCGACGGGGTGGGCTACACCCCCGAGGGCGGATTCGAGCTCGACGGCGGGCCCGCCGACCCCGCCGCCGACCCGGTGCTGGCCGACACCCTGCGCGCCGGGGTGCTGTGCAACGACGCCGGGTTGCACTGCGCCGACGGCATCTGGACCATCGTCGGCGACCCCACCGAGGCCGCCCTGCTCGTGCTGGGCCGCAAGGCGGGGCTGACCGCCGACGCCGCGGCCGCGCGCCATCCGCGGCTGGACTCGGTGCCGTTCGAGTCCGAGAACCGGATGATGGGCACCCTGCACGCCGACGGCGACACCCAGCTGATCCTGGTCAAGGGCGCCCCCGAGCGGGTGCTGGGGCTGTGCGCGACCGAGCGCTGCGCCGACGGGGAGCGCCCGCTGGACCACGACCACTGGCAGCACTCCGCCCACCGGATCGCCGCGCGGGGCCTGCGGGTGCTGGCGCTGGCCCAGCGCCACGGCGCCACCCGCACTGCCGGCCGGCTCACCCTCGACGACCTGCACGACGGCGGGTTCTGCCTGCTCGGGCTGGTCGGCATCATCGACCCGCTGCGGCCGGAGGCGGTCGCCGCGGTGCGCGAGTGCCGGCGCGCGGGCATCACGGTGAAGATGGTCACCGGCGACCACGCCGGCACCGCCGCCGAGATCGGCGCCCAGCTCGGCATCGGCGCCGGGAAACCCGCCGTGACCGGCCGCGAGCTCGCCGAACTGGACGACGCGCAGCTGCGCGCCGTGGTGCGCGAGCACGACGTGTTCGCCCGTGCCAACCCCGAGCACAAGCTGCGGCTGGTGCAGGCGCTGCAGGCCGAGGGCCAGATCGTGGCGATGACCGGCGACGGGGTCAACGATGCCCCGGCGCTCAAGCGCGCCGACATCGGCGTGGCGATGGGCAAGCGCGGCACCGAGGCGGCCAAGGAGGCCTCGGACATGGTGCTGGCCGACGACAACTTCGCCACCATCGCCGCCGCGGTCGAGGCCGGCCGCACCGTCTACGACAACATCCGCAAGTTCATCCTGTTCATGCTGCCGACCAACGGCGGCGAGGTGCTGGTGGTGATCGCGGCCATCCTGTTCGAGCTCACCCTGCCGCTCACCCCGGCCCAGGTGCTGTGGATCAACCTGGTCACCGAGGGCACGCTCGGCATCGCGTTGGCGTTCGAGCCGGCCGAGCACGACGTCATGGGCCGCAAGCCCCGCCCGCCCGGGGAGAGCCTGCTGTCGGGGTACTTCGTCTGGCGGGTGGTGATGGTGTCGGTGCTGATGGCGGCCGGGGCGCTGACGCTGTTCCTGCTGGAGTTGCAGCAGGGCACCAGCGTGGAGACCGCGCGCACCATGGCGGTCGACGCGATCGTGGTGACCGAGATGTTCTACCTGCTCAACAACCGGTTCCTGCGGGACCGGGTGCTCAGCTGGGCGGGCCTGTTCGGCAACCGGGTGGCGTTGGCCACGGTGGCCGCCTGCGCGGCGCTGACGCTGCTGTACACCTACGCCCCGCCGCTGCAGGCGGTGTTCGGCTCCACGGCGCTGGGCTGGTTCGACTGGGTCAAGGCCGCCGGCGTGGGCGCGCTGGTGTTCGTCGCGGTGGAGGCCGAGAAGGCCGTCGTGCGGCGCCGGCGCCGGGCCACCGCTCCCGCAACCCCCGCGCGAGCTGACGCATAACCCCCGGAACCGGCCGTCGCAGGGGGTGTCCGCGTCTGCTCGTGACGCAGGCAACAGGGCCCGGCCGGGAACAAAACCGGGATCGGGGCCGTTGAGCTAGACGAATCTTGAGTGTGATCGACTCAAGTCTGTTTGACACGGCGTGCCGGGGAGCGCAGGCTTGAGCGTGGTGCACTCAGACCCGAAAACGTCTATCAGGAGGAAACACCATGGCTCGTGCGGTCGGAATCGACCTCGGGACGACCAACTCGGTGGTCGCCGTGCTGGAGGGCGGTGACCCGGTCGTCGTCGCCAACTCCGAGGGCTCGCGCACCACGCCGTCGGTCGTCGCCTTCGCGCGCAACGGCGAGGTTCTCGTCGGCCAGCCCGCCAAGAACCAGGCGGTCACCAACGTCGAACGGACCATCCGTTCGGTCAAGCGCCATATGGGCAGCGACTGGAAGATCGACATCGACGGCAAGCAGTACACGCCGCAGGAGATCAGCGCGCGTGTGCTGATGAAGCTCAAGCGTGACGCGGAGGCCTACCTCGGCGAGGAGATCACCGACGCGGTGATCACCGTCCCGGCCTACTTCAACGACGCCCAGCGTCAGGCCACCAAGGAGGCCGGCCAGATCGCCGGCCTGAACGTGCTGCGCATCGTCAACGAACCGACGGCGGCGGCGCTGGCCTACGGCCTGGACAAGGGGGAGAAGGAACAGACCATCCTGGTCTTCGACCTCGGTGGTGGCACCTTCGACGTGTCGCTGCTGGAGATCGGCGACGGCGTGGTCGAGGTGCGTGCCACCAGCGGTGACAACCACCTCGGCGGCGACGACTGGGACCAGCGGATCGTCGACTGGCTCGTCGACCGGTTCAAGAAGAACACCGGCATCGACCTGACCAAGGACAAGATGGCCATGCAGCGGCTGCGTGAGGCCGCGGAGAAGGCCAAGATCGAGCTGTCGGCCAGCCAGCAGACCACCATCAACCTGCCCTACATCACCGTCGACGCGGACAAGAACCCGCTGTTCCTCGACGAGACCCTGACCCGGGCGGAGTTCCAGCGCATCACCCAGGATCTGCTGGACCGCTGCCGCAACCCGTTCCAGCAGGTCATCAAGGACGCCGGCATCTCGGTCGCCGACATCGACCACGTGGTGCTGGTGGGCGGCTCGACCCGGATGCCCGCGGTCACCGACCTGGTCAAGGAACTGACCGGCGGCAAGGAGCCCAACAAGGGCGTCAACCCGGACGAGGTCGTCGCGGTGGGCGCGGCCCTGCAGGCCGGCGTGCTCAAGGGCGAGGTCAAGGACGTGCTGCTGCTCGACGTGACCCCGCTGTCGCTGGGCATCGAGACCAAGGGCGGCGTGATGACCAAGCTCATCGAGCGCAACACCACGATCCCCACCCGGCGCAGCGAGGTGTTCACCACTGCCGAGGACAACCAGCCGTCCGTGCAGATCCAGGTCTACCAGGGCGAGCGGGAGATCGCCGCGCACAACAAGCTGCTCGGCAGCTTCGAGCTGACCGGGATCCCGCCGGCCCCGCGCGGGGTGCCGCAGATCGAGGTGACCTTCGACATCGACGCCAACGGCATCGTGCACGTCACCGCGAAGGACAAGGGCACCGGCAAGGAGAACACCATCCGCATCCAGGAGGGCTCCGGCCTGTCCCAGGAGGAGATCGAGCGGATGATCAAGGACGCCGAGGCGCACGCCGAGGAGGACCGCCGGCGCCGCGAGGAGGCCGAGGTGCGCAACCAGGCCGAGACGCTGGTCTACCAGACGGAGAAGTTCGTCAAGGAGCAGCGCGAGGCCGCGTCGTCCGACGGCGGGGCGAAGGTGCCCGAGGACACCCTCGACAAGGTGGACGCCGCCATCGCCGACGCCAAGAAGGCGCTCGAGGGCAGCGACATCGCCGCGATCAAGTCCGCGATGGAGAAGCTCGGCCAGGAGTCGCAGGCGCTGGGCCAGGCCATCTACGAGGCCACCCAGGCCGCCGGCGGTGCGGCCGCCCCCGGTGGGTCGGGCAACGGCACCGACGATGTGGTTGATGCCGAGGTCGTCGACGACGATCGGGAGAAGAAGTGAGCGGCTCCTTCGAGAAGGACAACGAAGCGGCCGAACCGGTGACGATCACCGACAAGCGTCGGATCGATCCGGCCACCGGTCAGGTGCGCGACGCCGCCTCCGGCTCGACCCCCGGCGGGTCGGAGCCGGAGGCGGCGCCTCCCGCCGGCGGGGCCGACGCGCCCGACGCCGGCCGGGAGAACGAGAAGGCCGCCGAACTGCTCGCGGATCTGCAGCGGGTGCAGGCCGACTTCGCCAACTACCGCAAGCGGGTGCTGCGCGAGCAGCAGGCCGCGGTGGAACGGGCGAAGGCGGCCGTGGTCGCCGAGCTGCTGCCCATCCTCGACGATCTGGATCGGGCCCGCGCGCACGGCGACCTGGCGGCCGGGCCGTTCAAGGCCTTCGCCGACAAGCTGGTCAGCACCCTTGAGAGCCTTGGGCTTTCGTCCTTCGGCAGCGAGGGTGAGGCGTTCGACCCGATGCTGCACGAGGCGGTCCAGCACGAGGGCAGCGGGGAGAACCCGGTGATCGGCACGGTGATGCGCCGCGGCTACAAGTTCGGCGAGCTGGTGGTCCGTCACGCGCTGGTCGGCGTCGTCGACGCCGAGCCGGAGGCCGGCGCGGACCCGGGCCCGACGGACGGCCGGGCGGCCGAATCGGCCGAAACCGACCAGTAATCGACCACGAAGAGAGAAAGGCAAGGAGGTGACGCGGCATGGCCCAGCGTGAGTGGGTCGAAAAGGACTTCTACAAGGTGCTCGGCGTCTCCTCTGACGCCTCGGACAAGGAGATCAGGCAGGTAGCCCGCAGGCTGCTCGCGGAGAACCATCCCGACCGGAATCCGGGCGATCCGGAGGCCGAGGAGCGCTACAAGGCGATCTCCGAGGCCAAGGAGGTGCTCACCGACCCCGCCAAGCGCAAGGAGTACGACGAGACCCGCCGCCTGTTCGCGGGCGGCGGGTTCGGTCGGCGCTTCGCCGGCGGCGGCGGGTTCGGTGGGTTCGGCGACGGCGTCGAGTTCAACCTGAGCGATCTGTTCGACGCCGCCGCCCACACCGGCGGCGCCAACATCGGTGACCTGTTCGGCGGGCTGTTCGGCCGGGCCGGCGCGACGCGGCCGAACCGCCCGCGCCGCGGCAACGACCTCGAGACCGAGGCGGAGCTGTCGTTCCTGGAGGCCACCAAGGGTGTGCAGATGCCCTTGCGGTTGACCAGCCCGGCCCCGTGCACCAACTGCCACGGCAGCGGTGCCCGGCCCGGCACCAGCCCCCGGGTGTGCCCGGCGTGCAACGGTGCCGGAGTGGTCAGCCGCAACCAGGGCGCGTTCGGGTTCTCCGAACCCTGCACCGACTGCCGCGGCAGCGGTTCGATCATCGAGCACCCCTGTGGCGAGTGCAAGGGCACCGGGGTGACGACCCGGACCCGCACGATCAACGTGCGGATCCCGCCGGGCGTGGAGGACGGTCAGCGGATCCGGCTGCCCGGGCAGGGCGAGGCCGGGCTGCGCGGCGCCCCGTCGGGCGACCTGTACGTCACCGTGCGGGTGCGGCCGGACAAGGTGTTCAGCCGGGACGGCGACGACCTGATCGTGACCGTGCCGGTCAGCTTCCACGAGCTGGCACTGGGCACCACGCTGTCGGTGCCCACCCTGGACGGCAGGGTGGGGGTGAAGGTGCCCAAGGGCACCTCCGACGGGCGCATCCTGCGGGTGCGCGGCCGCGGTGTGCCGAAGCGCAACGGCGGGCACGGCGATCTGTTGGTCAAGGTCAAGGTGATGGTGCCGGCGCACTTGGACGCCAAGGCCACCGAGGCGTTGGAGGCCTACGCGAAGGCCGAGCGGGAGAGCGGATTCGACCCGCGGGCCGGATGGGCGGGCAACCGATGAGCAACCGCAAGAAGCCCGTCGGGGAACAGCAGACGTTCCTCATCTCGGTGGCCGCCGAGCTGGCCGGGATGCACGCGCAGACGCTGCGCACCTACGACCGGCTCGGCCTGGTCAGCCCGCAGCGCACCGCCGGCGGCGGGCGGCGCTACTCGTGGCGCGACGTCGAACTGCTGCGCGAGGTGCAGCGGCTGTCGCAGGACGAGGGCGTCAACCTCGCCGGCATCAAGCGCATCATCGAACTGACCAACCAGGTCGAGGCGCTGCAGGCCCGGATCAAGGAGCTCTCCGCCGAGCTCGACCAGCTGCGCGCCAAGCAGCGCCGCGAGCTCGCGCTGCTGCCCAAGAGCACCGCGCTGGTGGTCTGGCAGCCGCGCAACCAGCGGCAGTAACCCGTCCCGCGGGCCCGGTCACCCGGTCATTCCGACTCGGTGGGAACCAGCCGCGCGCACAGCAGGTCGGCCAGCTCCCGGACCGTCCCGGCGGCGATGTCGCCGGCGGCGAGCCGGATGCCGGTCTCGTGCTCCAACCGGGTCCGCAACTCCACCGCGCCCAGCGAGTCGATGCCGTACTCGGCCAGCGGCCGGTCCGGATCGATGCTGCGGCGCAGCACCATGCTGATCTGATCGGCGATGAGCCGCCGCACCCGGGCCGGGCGCTCGTCGGGCGCCAGCGAGTCGAGCTCGGCGCGCAGCCGCCCACCGCCGCCGTGGCCGGCGTCGGCGCGGAACGCCTCGGCGAACGGGCTGCGCTGGGCCAGCACCACCAGCCAGGTGCGGTCCAGATCCGGCAGCCAGCCGGTGTGCGGACGGTCGTGGCGCAGCAGCGCGGCGAGCGCGGTCATCCGGTCCTCGGCGGGAACCGGATTCCAGGCGATCGTGGTGGTCGGCAGCCCCTGCGCGTGGCGCCACCGCGCGAACCCGTCCAGCCAGGCGTCGGCCGCGGCGGCGGCCGCGCTGCGGCCGGGTGCGCCCGTCAGCGCGGTGGTCGACGAACCGGTGCAGAACCAGTCCAGCGGCTGCCCGGCGACCGCCTCGTGCAGCCGCCAGGCCGCCAGCACCGTTGCCGCCCACTGCTGTTCGAACGAACCCAGGTCCGTGGCCTGGTTCAGCAGCACGCCGCGCAGCGGCAGGCCGGTGGCCGTCGCGGCGGCGACGAGCCGGGCGGCGGTGGTGGGGTCGGCCGGATCGCAGCACTGCACGATGACGTCGCTGCCCATCGCGCGGATCATCTCGACGGTCTGCAGCTGCTTGAGCGTCGGTTGCTGCGGCGCGGCCAGCAGGATCCGGCCGCAGCCGGCGGCGGCCAGCTTCTCGGCGAGGAACAACCCGGCCTCGTCGAGCCCGCCGGTGACGAGATAGGCGCCGTCGGAACGGAACACCGGCACCTGCTGCGGCGGCAGCACCACCGCGCTGCGGCCCGGGCGGCCGACCTCGAGCACGATCCGGCCGCGGTGGTCGTCGGTGTGCGTGCTGCGCACCGCGTCGGCGGCCTCGGCCAGCGGACGGGTGGTGTGGCAGGGCCCGGTGAGCTCACCGTCGGCGGCGAGGCGCAGCACGGTGCGCAGTGCCGCACCGACCCGACCGGGATGGGTGCGCGACAGCGAAACGAGATCGACATGGCACACGGTCCGGTTGTGCCGCAACGCATTCGGGTCCAGCGGTGCGGCGTCGCCGGGGCGGCCGAGGTCGACGAGGCGGCCGCCCGGGGCCAGCAGTTCCAGCGCGGCGCGGCGCAGCCCGCCGGGCAGGGCACCGATGACGACGTCGACGCCGTGGCCGGCGGTGTCGTGGCGGATCGACCGGACGAAGCCGGGGTCGCCGGCGTCGTAGACGTGGCCGACGCCCAGGTCGCGCAGCGCCTGCCGGCGCTCCTCGGTGCCCGCGGTGGCGAACACCTCCGCACCGGCCCGCCGGGCCAGGTCGACGGCGACCTGGCCGACCGCGCCGGCGGCGGAATGGATCAGCACCCGCTCGCCGCGCCGGAGCCGGGCCTGTTCGTGCAGCGCGTACCAGGCCACGGTGCCTGCGGTGGCCAGCGCGGCGGCCCGCCCGTCGGCCAGGCTGGCCGGCACCCGCACCGCCAGGCGCGCGTCGCAGGTGACGAAGGTGCCCCAGCCGCCGCCCGGACACAGCCCGACCACCCGGTCGCCGACCGCGGGTTCGGCCACGCCGGGCCCGACGGCCACCACCCGGCCGACGAAATCGGTTCCGGGCTCGAACAACTCGTCGTCGGTGAGCTGCCCCGTGACCAGCTGCACATCGGCGAAGTTGACCCCGGTGGCCTGCACGGCGACCTCGATCTGGCCCGGGCCGGGCGGGATGCGGTCGCACGCGGTGAGTTCCAGGGTGTCCAGATCGCCGGGCGTGCGGACCTGCACCCGCAGCCCGTCGCGGTCGTGGTCGGCCGTCCCGTGGCGCCGCTCGTCCGGCCGCAACGGGGCCGGACGCAGCCGGGCGGTGTAGAACGTGCCGTCGCGCCAGGCGGTTTCGTCCTCGGGGGAGCCGCTCAGCAGCTGCCGGGCCGGCAGCCCGGGATGGGTGCGGTCGTCGAGATCGATCTGCGTCGGTTGCAGATGGGGATCCTCGGCGCCGAGCACCCGGGTCAGGCCGCGCAGGGCGGCGTACGCCGGGGCCGGCGCCTCGCCGGGTAGCACCGCCTGCGCCCCGTGGGTGACCAGGTACAGCCGGGGCAGCCGGGCCTGGCAGCCCACCAGCGCGTCGACGATGCGGGCCAGGTGCCGCACCCGGTCCAGCCCGGCGGTGGGATGTGCGTCGGTGCCGGGCCCGAACACCACCACCAGGCCGGAGGTCTCGCCGGCCTGCAGCTGTTCGGCGAGCCGGCCGGCCGGCCCGTCGGACTCGTCCTGCGGCGGCCAGTTCAGGGTGACCGCGCGGGCACCGAGCCCGTCGAGTGCGGCGGCCAGTGCGGCGGTCGGCCCGGCGGCGGCCGGTTCGGCGTCGACCAGCACCCAGGTGCCGGCCGCGGTGCCGTCCGGTTCGGGCGGCCGGCCGCGCCGCCACTCGACGGCCAGCAGGCTCTGCGCCAGCCGCCGGTCGGTGCGGCGCTGCTCGCCGGCGGCGATGTCGAACCGCACGCCCTGCAGCCGAACCAGGACCGCGCCGTCGGCGTCGAGCACGTCCAGATCCGCCTCGACACCGGTGTCGTCCACCGCGCTGATCCGGCCGTGGCACCAGCGCGCGTTGCGCGCGGAATCCCAGGCGCACAGGCGTTTCACCGCGACCAGCGCGCCCAGCTCGGTCTCCGCGAGGCCGCGGACCTGCGGGTTGGCGGCCAGCGCCTGGAAACAGGCGTCCAGCAGTGCCGGATGGACGCGGTAGCCGGCCTGCTCGCGGCGCAGCGCGGCGGGCAGCGCGAGCTCGGCCAGCACGGTGTCGCCGGCCTGCTCGGGGACGTGCGCCGCGACCAGCGCGGCGAACGCCTCGCCCAGGCCGAACCCGTTGTCGGCGAGCCGGGCTCGGATCTCGGCGCCGTCGACGACCCGGGGGTGCCGGTCCAGCAGGGCCGTCAGGTCGTGGCCGGGCGGGCGCTGCCCGGCCACTGGGTGCAGGGTGGCGCCGGCGTGCCGGAGCAACCGCCGGCCCTGCCGGGAGTCCACGGTGAACTCGAACGCCCCCGCCGCGGATGCGCTCGCCGCCGCCGCCAGGGCGGTCCGCTCGGCCGGCCGCACCGGGTTGGCCACGGCTAGATCGCGAACCTCGGCAGCGTCGCCGAGCAGGGTGTGCGCGGCGGCCAGGGCGAGCTCGCAGAGCACCGCCCCGGGCAGCACCGGGACGTCGTTGACGCGGTGATCGGCCAGCCAGGGCCGGGCCGCGGTGCCGACCTCGGCCTGCCAGACGTGCCGTTCGGGCAGCTCGGGCAGGGCCACGCGCGGGCCGAGCAGCGGGTGCACGGTGATGGTGGGTTCGCCGCCGGCCGACGGGGCGGCCGCGGCGGTGTCGGGCCACAGCCGCCGGTGGGTCCAGGCCGGCAGCGGTGCGTCGACGATCCGGCCGGTCGGATACAGCGCGGCGAAATCGATTGTCGCGCCGAGACAGTACAGCTCGGACACCGCGTCCGGCAGCCGGCCGCGGCCCAGCACGGTGGTGGTCACCGGCGCGACGTCGACGCCCGCGGCGGTCTGCGCCACCCAGTCCGAGAGCAGCGGGCGGGGGCCCGGTTCGACGAAGACCCGGTAGCCGTCGTCGAGCGCGGCCCGCACCGCGGCGGAGAAGCGGGTGGTGCGGCGCAGGTTCTGCAGCCAGTACCGGGCGTCGCAGGCCGGCCGCTCGCGCGGGTCGAACCCGGTGGTCGAGTAGAACGGCAGGGTCGGCGGCTGCGGTGCGATCCCGGCGAGCAGCTCGGTGAACTCGGCGGTGACCGCGTCGACGGCGGGCGAGTGCACCGGCGGGCCGGCCAGTTCGGTGGTGGTCAGTCCGCGTTCCCGCCAGGCGGCGGCGAGCTCACCCAGACTGGCCGTCGCCCCGCTGACCACCGTGGTCTGCGGCGCCGCCGCGACCGCGACCGCGGCATCCTTGATGCCGCGCATGGTCAGTTCGGACAGCACCTGCTTGGCCGCCAGCGGCACCGCGACCATGGCGCCGGCGCCGTCGAGGCGGGCGAGCAACCGGGCGCGGGCGCACACCACCCGCGCGCCGTCGGCCGGGGTGAGCGCACCGGCCACCACCGCCGCGGTCGTCTCGCCGGTGGAGTACCCGATCACCGCGCCGGGGCGCACCCCGGCCGCCTGCAGGGCGGCGGCCAGCGCCACCTGGACGGCGAACGCCGCGGGTTGGATCCGGTCCGGGCCGGTGAGCACGCCGGGTTCGCGCAGGGCGGCCGTCACCGAGAAGCCGGCCTCGGCGGCGACGACCGGCTCGAGCTCGGCGATCCGGGCGGCGAAGACCGGGTCGGTGTCCAGCAGTTCGGCCGCCGCCGTCCAGTCCAGGGCGTGGTCGGCGAACAACCACACCGGCCCCCGGCCGCCGGCGTCGGCCGTCGCGGGCGGCTCGGCGGCCGTCGTCCCGTCGGACAGGGCGCGCAGCGCGGCGATCAGCCCGGCCCGGTCGGTCGCCGCCAGGCAGGTGCGCACCGGCCGGTGGCCGCGCCGCCGGGCCAGCGTGTAGGCCAGGTCGCCGGCGGCCACCGACTCGTGCCGCTCGAGCCAGTCGGCCAGGCGGGATGCCGTGTCGCGCAACGCTTCCGTTGAGCTCGCCGACACCGGGACGAGCAGTGCGCCGTCGGCCGCCGCCGGGGTGGCCGGGGTGTTCGGCGGCTGTTCGACCACGACATGCACGTCGGTGCCGGCCGCGCCGTAGGACGACACCGCCGCGCGGCGGGGGCCGGTGGGGCCGGCGGGCCAGTCGGTGGCGGTCTGCGGGACGAACAGGCCGGTCCGGATCCGGGCGAGCTCGTCGGGCAGCCGGGAGAAGTGCAGGTGCGGCGGGATCACGCCGTGCCGCACGGCGAGCACCGCCTTCATCAGGCCCAGCACCCCGCCCGCCGCCGCGGCGTTGCCGAAATTGGTGGTGATCGAGCCGAGCGCGCACGGGTGCGCGGTGCCGTACACCTCGCTGAGCGCCCGGAACTCCGCGGCGTCGGCCGCCGGGTGGCCGAGACCGTACGCCTCGATCATCCCGATGTCCTCGGCCCGCACCCCGGCCGCGGCCAGCGCGGTCCGGAACAGCGCGGTCTGGGCCGGCACCGGCGGGGCGGCGAGGACGTCGGCGCGGCCGTGGTGGCGGGCCGCCGAGGCCCGGATCACCGCGAGCACCCGGTCCCCGGCGGCCAGCGCGTCGTCGAGGCGCTTGAGCGCCACCACCGCGCAGGCCTCGCCCCAGACCAGGCCGTCCGCTGCGGCGTCGAAGGCGCGGCTGCGGCCGGTGGGGGACAGCAGGTGCCGGGCCGAGGCGGCGACGAACGCATCCGGGTCGAGCATGACGAAGGCCGCACCGGCCAGGGCCAGGTCGCATTCGCCGTCGGTGAGGCTACGGCAGGCCAGGTGCACCGCCGTCAGGCCCGAGGAGTCGGCGGTGTCGAGGGTGAGCGCGGGCCCGCGCAGCCCCAGCGCGGCGGCGATGCGCCCGGCGGCGGCCCCGGCGCCGTTCTGCAGCAGCCGGTCCGGGCCGGGGTGGCGCCGGGCGAAGTCGTCGCGGGTCAGTCCGATGAACACCCCGGCGCCGGCCTGCGCCGGCAGCGTCGGGGTGAGTCCGGCGTGTTCGACCACCTCCCATGCCGTTTCGAGCAGCAGTCGGTGCTGTGGATCGATCGCGGTCGCGGTGTCGGGGTCGATCCCGAAGAACTCGGCGTCGAACCCGGCGATGTCGTCGAGGAACGCGCCCCAGCGGCCGGCGCTGCGCCCCGGGGCGTCCGGGTCCGGGTCGTAGAACGCCTCGGCGTCCCAGCGATCGGCCGGGATCTCGGTGACCGGATCATGCGCTTGCAGCAACGCCTGCCAGAGTTGCTCGGGGGAGCCGATCCCGCCGGGGAGCCGGCACGCCATCCCGACGACCGCGACCGGAATCACCTGTCCGGAGCGGGTTGTTGGGGAACCCTCCCCGGAATCCGGGTGGTGGTCCCGGTCGACGGCGCTGCCGTTCGAGGTCATCCAGTACTCCTCCGAGCAACTTTTTCTTCAGTATTGACGCGGTTGTAAGGCCTTACGGTAACGTCAGTCCGGTGGACGAGGCATTCATTCCGGCACTTCTGCGGGAACGGGCCGCCCTGCAGCCCGACGACACGGCGTTCACCTTCCTCGACTACGACCAGGACTGGAACGGTGTCGTCAAGAGCCTGACATGGCCGCAGGTGTACCGGCAGGTGCTCAACGTCGCAGCCCACCTCGGCCGCTACGCCCGCCCCGGGGACCGGGCGGCCATCCTGGCGCCGCAGGGCCTCGAGTACATCGTCGGGTTCCTCGGCGCGATCCAGGCCGGGCTCATCGCGGTGCCGCTGTCCGCCCCGCTCGGCGGGGTGGCCGACGAGCGGATCGACGCGGTGCTGGCCGACGCCGCACCCGCGGTGGTGCTCACCACCTCCGCCGTCGCCGGGGCGGTGGCGCAGAGCATCCACACCGATCCCGGGCCGGCCCTGATCGAACTCGACACCCTCGACCTCGACGGCCCCGTCTCCGATCCGGGCGACGAGCCGGTCGAGCGCATCGCCTACCTGCAGTACACCTCCGGTTCCACCCGCCGGCCCGCCGGCGCGATGATCACCCACCGCAACCTGGTGGTGAACTTCGACCAGCTCATGCGCGGGTACTTCCCGGACACCGGCGGGATCTGCCCGGAGGGCACCACCGCGGTGTCCTGGCTGCCCTTCTACCACGACCTCGGGCTGGTGCTGGGCATCTTCGCCCCGGTGGTGCTGGGCATCCCGGCCCTGCTCACCAGCCCGCTGGCGTTCCTGCAACGGCCGGCCCGCTGGGTGCAGATGTTGGCCGACGGCACCTGCGCCTTCTCCGCGGCACCGAACTTCGCGTTCGAGCTCGCCGCCCGCAAGACCACCGACGCCGACCTCGAGGGGCGCAGCCTGGCCGGGGTGGAGCGGATCGTCAACGGTGCCGAGCGGGTGCAGCCGGCCACCCTGAACCGGTTCGCCGAGCGGTTCGCGCCGTTCGGGTTCCGCCCGGAGGCGCTGCAGCCGGCCTACGGGCTGGCCGAGGCCACGCTGTACGTGGCGACCTGCCGGGCCGACCGGGCGCCGGAGGTGGTGCACTTCGACTCGGAGAAGCTGGTGCGGGGGCTGGCCCAGCGCTGCGGCGAGCAGGAGGGCACCCCGCTGGTCAGCTACCCGATGCTGACCTCGCCGACGGTGCGGATCGTCGACCCGCAGACCCGCACCGAGTGCCCCGACGGCAGCACCGGGGAGATCTGGGTGCACGGCGACAATGTGGCGATCGGGTACTGGGGCCGACCGGAGGAGAGCGAGCGCACCTTCGGCGGCGAGCTCGCCGACCCCTCGCCCGGCACCCCGCAGGGTCCGTGGCTGCGCACCGGTGACCTCGGATTCCTTTACGAGGGCGAGCTTTTCATCGTCGGCCGGATCAAGGACCTGCTGATCATCAACGGCCGCAACCACGCCCCGGATGACATCGAGGCCACCGTGGCCGACATCAGCGGCGGGCGGGTCGCGGCGATCGCGGTGCCGACCGACGGGACCGAGCAACTCGTCGTGGTCGCCGAGGTCAAGAAGCGCGGCGACACCGACGAGGAGATCGCCACCCGGCTCGCCGCGCTGCAGGGCGAGATCACCTCGGCGGTCACCCGGGCCCACGGCATCGCGACCGCGGACGTGGTGCTCGTCGCGCCCGGCACGCTGCCGATCACCACCAGCGGCAAGATCCGTCGTGCGGCGTGCGTGGAGCTCTACCGGCAGAACGGGTTCGCCCGCCTGGTGTGAGGCACCGGCCGCCGCCGGCCGGTGCTCACCGGCCAGGGCACCGGTGTGCGGCCCTGTGCCCCACGTGCTGCGCGGGTCGCGTCATGTCCCCTGGGGCAGCGGTGTTCCTGCCCTGTCGTCGGGCACTCCATCGACCGCCGGGTCGGTCGTCCGGACCGCGGCGGCGACGTACTCGGCCAGCGACGCGTCGGCGTCGGCCGGCGTGAATCCGGTGGATTCGATCTTGGTGAGGTCCAGCACGCTGTTGGCCGGCCGCGGCGCGACCGGGCCGCGGGCCTTGCCGAAATACACGCTCGACGGCACCCCGGTGACCCGGGCCGGGTCCTGGCCGGCGAGTTCGAAGACGCGGCGGGCGACATCCGCCCATGACCGGGGGTTTCCGCCCCCGGTCACGTTGTAGGTGCCGTACGGGGCCTCGTGCTCGAGCAGATGCCGGATGGCGCGGGCGATCTCCGATGCGAAGGTCAGCCGGCCGATCTGGTCGTCGACGACGGTGGGGTCCACCCGGGTCTGCGCCAGCGAGAGCATGGTGCGCACGAAGTTCCGGCCGTCGCCGACCACCCAGGAGGTGCGCACGATGTAGTGCCGCGGCAGCGTGGCGACGATCCGGTCACCGGCCGCTTTGGTCTGCCCGTACACGCCCAGCGGGGCGATCGGGTCGTCCTCGCGGTAGGGCCGCGGGCTGGTGCCGTCGAACACGTAGTCGCTGGAGACGTGCACCAGCGTGATGCGGTGGGCGGCGGCGACGCGCGCCAGCTCGGCGACCGCGGTGACGTTGGTGGCCCATGCCGCGACCCGGCCGGACGGGGTCTCCGCGCCGTCGACGTCGGTGTAGGCCGCCGCGTTGATGATGGTCCGGTAGTCCGGCCAGTGTCGGGCCGAGCCGAGATCGGCTGCGGCCAGGTCGAGTTCGTCCCGGCCGGCGAACTCCACGGTGGCGTCGCCGGCGTAGACCCGGCGCAGGGCGCGGCCGAGCTGGCCGTCCGCACCGAGCACCAGGGTGCGGCGGCGGGCCGGGAACGGCTCGATCTCGGCCAGGGCGGGCTGGGCCCGGTCCTTGTCCGAAAGCACCGCCTGCTGCAGCGGGATCGGCCAGGCGATCGCCAGGCGCGCGTCGCCCGGGTGCACGCCGACGTAGCGGGCGCCGGGCGAGTAGTGGTCGTTGACCAGGTAGGTGTAGACGGTGTCCGGTTCCAGGGTCTGGTAGGCGTTGCCCACCCCGCGCGGCACGAACACCGCCCGGGTCGGGTCGAGTTCGGCGGTGAAGACGGTGCCGAAACTCGGCCCGTCACGCAGGTCCACCCAGGCGCCGAACACCCGGCCGGCGGCGACCGAGACGAACTTGTCCCACGGCTCGGCGTGGATCCCGCGGGTGACACCGACCGGACCGTTGAACGCCACATTGTGCTGCACCGGGCCGAAATCCGGCAGCCCGGCGGCGACCATCTTCTCCCGCTGCCAGTTCTCCTTGAACCAGCCCCGGCTGTCGCGGTGGACCGGCAGCCGCCACAGCGTCAGCCCCGGGATGGGCGTGGTGATCGGTTCCAAACCTGTGCCGTTGCCGGTCATCTCAGCGGTCTCCCGTCACTGCCCGAGCCGGGCGTAGAACGCTTCGGTGGCCTGTTTGGCCGGGGCCCACCAGTCCTCGTTCTCGCGGTACCAGTCGATCGTCACGGCCAGTCCCTTGCGGAAGTCGCGGTAGCGCGGTGTCCACCCGAGCTCCTCGCGGATCTTGGTGGCGTCGATCGCGTAACGCCTATCGTGGCCGCTGCGGTCGGCCACGGTGTCGTAGTCCCGGGGATCCCGGCCCATCATGGTCAGGATCAGTTCGATCACGCTGCGGTTGTCCCGTTCGCCGTCGGCGCCGATGAGATAGGTCTCGCCGATCCGGCCGTGTTCCAGGATCAGCAGTACCGCCGCGGAGTGGTCGTCGACGTGGATCCAGTCCCGCACGTGCCGGCCGTCGCCGTACAGCTTGGGGCGGATGCCCCGCAGGATGTTGGTGATCTGGCGCGGGATGAACTTCTCCACGTGCTGGTACGGGCCGTAGTTGTTGGAGCAGTTCGAGATGGTGGCGGCCACCCCGTAAGACCGCACCCAGGCGCGCACCAGCAGGTCGCTGCCGGCCTTGGTCGCCGAGTACGGGCTCGACGGGTTGTACGGGCTGGACTCGGTGAACCGGGCGGGATCGTCGAGGGCCAGATCGCCGTAGACCTCGTCGGTGGAGACGTGGTGCAGCCGGGTGCCGTGCCGGCGCACCGCCTCCAGCACGGTGAAGGTGCCCACGACATTGGTCTGCACGAACGGGTCCGGGGTGTGCAGCGACTGGTCGTTGTGCGACTCGGCGGCGAAGTGCACCACCGCGTCGCTGTCGGCGACCAGCGCGTCGACCAGCTCGGCGTCGACGACATCGCCGCGCACGAAGCTGAACCGGTGGGCCGGTATGCCGTCGAGGGAGGCCAGATTGCCCGCGTAGGTGAGTTTGTCGAGCACGGTGATGTGGTGGTCGGTGTGCTCGACGAGGTGGCGGACGAAGTTGGACCCGATGAAGCCCGCGCCACCGGTGACCAGAATCCGCGCCACTACGCGCCCCTCTCCAGCAGCTCCAGCAGGTACCTACCGTAACCGGACTTGATCAGCCGGGTGGCGCGATCGTACAGCTCGTCGTCGGTGAGAAAACCCTGCCGCCAGGCGATCTCCTCGGGCACGCCGATCTTCAGCCCGGTCCGGCGCTCCATGGTGCGCACGAACTCGGCGGCGTCGGTCATCTGGTCGAAGGTGCCGGTGTCGAGCCAGGCGGTGCCGCGGGGCAGCACCTCCACCCGCAGCCGGCCCTGTTCCAGATAGACGCGGTTGACGTCGGTGATCTCGTACTCGCCGCGGTCACTCGGGGACAATTCGCGGGCGATGGCCACCACGTCGTTGTCGTAGAAGTACAGCCCCGGCACCGCGTAGTTGCTCCTGGGCTGCTTGGGCTTCTCCTCCAGTGACACCACCCGGCCGTCGGCGTCGAACTCGACCACGCCGTAGGCCGTGGGGTCGCTCACCCAGTAGGCGAATACCGCGCCGCCGTCGATGTTCTCGAAGCGCCGCAACTGGTTGCCCAGGCCGGGGCCGTAGAGCAGGTTGTCGCCGAGGATGAGGGCGACCCGGTCCGAGCCGATGAAGTCCGCACCGATGGTGAAGGCCTGGGCCAGCCCGTCCGGCGACGGCTGCTGGGCGAAGCTGATCGAGATACCGAAGGCCGACCCGTCGCCGAGCAGCCGGGCGAAGGCGTCGGCGTCGTGCGGGGTGGTGATCACCAGGATGTCCCGGATACCCGCCAGCATCAGGGTGGACAGCGGGTAGTACACCATCGGCTTGTCGTAGACCGGGATCAGCTGCTTGGACACCCCGAGGGTGATCGGGTGCAGCCGGGTGCCCGAGCCCCCGGCCAGGATGATCCCCTTCATCGCAGCACCACCCCCACCACCCGGGATGGGCCGGAACTCCGTTGCCGGCTGGGCATTCGGTCGGTGGCCACGCCCGCCCCCGGGTCAGTCGGTGGCGCCGTCGGCGCCGGGGCCACCGGCGTTCCGGTCCTGCGCCTTGGCGCCGATGGCGGCGCCGACGCGCTCGGCGAACCGCGCCGCGCCGGCCGCGCCGACCTTGGTCGCCCCGCCGCGCACGGACAGGACGCTGCGCTCCCGCGCCGCCGAGGCGGTGTCGTCACCGTCGGAGCCCGAGCCGTCCTCGGCCGGCGCCTCGACGTCCTCGAGCGAACCGTCCTGCGGCGCGGCGTCCTGCCCGGCGGCACCGGGAGCGGTCTGCTGCGCCACCGTGGGGTCGACGGGCTCGGTGTCGCTCGGATCGGGTTCCGGCTCGGGCTCGGTGACCGGCTCGGTGACGGTCTGGCCGGGCTCGGTGAGGCTCACATCGACGATCGCGGCCTGCTCGCCGTCCGACGGCCCGGCGATGCGGGCGTTCAACGGATTCGGGTGTTCGCCGGTGTCGTTGAGCGATTCGGCGGCGGGATCGGCCTCGGGGTCGGTGACGACCGCGCCGGACGACTCGGGCTGCGGCAGCGGCGGCAGGATGCCGAAGAACCGCAGGATGCTCGTCACCACCCATTCGATGCCCCGGATGATCTGCACGAACGGCTCGAACGGCCACAGCCGGTAGTTGAAGATGTCCACCACCAGGTTGAAGAAGCCCTGTGCGGCGGCGTAGCTGTTGCCGAACAGGTTCAGGGCCACCGACCCGACCAGGCCGGACTCGGTCCGCTGGTTCCCGTCGCCCCACGGGGTGAACCCGAAGATGAGGTTGGCCAGGCCGATCGCGTTGGAGGCGCCCGGGCCGAACTGCGTGACGAGGTTGCCGATCCCGACCGCGCCGGCCGTCTGCTGGCCGCCGCCGGAGGTGATGTTGAAGACGAAGTTCGGCCCGCCGACCGCCATGGCGTCGCCGGGCCCGGTCTGCAGCACCCAGCTCAGGATCGAGAACATCGTGCTCGCAGTGGCGTTCACGCCCCAGGCCACGACGTTGGTGAAGGCGCTCAGCGCCGTGGTCGCGTGGGCGCCGGCGCCGAAGGCCAGTGCGGTGCCGAAGAACGCGCTGGAGGCGTCCGCCACCGCGCCAGGGCCGATCGCGATGGCGATCGAGGTCGTGTTGCTCACGCATCCATTGCCGTTGTTCAACCCGAACACCGAGATACAGGTGGCGTCGGCCGGCGGTGCGACATGGAGTGCTCCGGTGGCCAGTGTGGTGGACACGGCCACGGTGCTCAGCAGTGCACTGCTCTTCTTCGCTGAAATGCGCCTCATCAAAACCCTTGGTGCGTACCGGACATTGCTCGTGCGAGACGATACCGCGAGGTAGGACAGGTCGTGAAGGATTTCGGAGCATAAATTGACTTTGCGGAAAATAAACCGAAGGTCGGAGGCGGGATAAGCGATTTGCTTAACTGATTCCGCCGGGCGCGGGCAAAACTGAAACGCGTTACAGGTGTGGTTCGTGGCGAAGGAACGGATCTCCGTGTCACGGCGCCGGGGTACCGGCGAGCAGCGCTTGGCGAGCCTGCACCGCCCGCACCACCCGGTTGCCGGGACGGCGGCGGATCACCTGCGGCCACCAGAACCAGCGGCCCAGCAGCGCGGCGATGGACGGCGTCATGAAGGCGCGCACCACCAGGGTGTCCACCATCAGGCCGAGCGCGATGGTGGTGCCGACCTGGCCGATGATGAGCAGGTCGCTGAACGCCATCGCCGCCATGGTGGCGGCGAACACCAGCCCGGCGTTGGTCACCACCTTGCCGCTGCCGCCCATCGCCCGGATGATCGCGGTGTTGATGCCCGGGTGCACGGCGCCGGGGCCGGCCGGGTGGATCTCCTCCTTCATCCGGGCCACCAGCAGCAGGTTGTAGTCCGAGCCCACGCCGAGCAGCACGATGACCGCCATCGGCAGCACCATCCAGTGCAGCTCGATGCCGAGGATGTACTGCCAGATCAGTACGGCCAGACCGAAGGACGCCCCGAGCGACAGCGTCACCGTCCCCACGATGACCATCGCGGCGATGATGCTGCGGGTGAGCACCAGCATGATGATGAAGATCAGGCACAGCGCGCTCACCGCGGCGATGTAGAGGTCGTACTTGGATCCCTCCCGCAGGTCCAGGAACGTCGAGGCGCTGCCGCCGATCGAGACCTTCGCGCCCTGCAGCGGGGTGGCCTTGAGCGCCTCCTCGGCGGCCGACCGGATCCGGTCGATGTTGGCCAGCGCCTCCGGCGAACCCGGATCGCCCTTGTGCGAGATGATGAATCGCGCCGCCTTGCCGTCGGGGGACAGGAAGGCGTCCATCGCCCGCCGGAAGTCGGGATTGTCGAACACCTCCGGCGGCAGATAGAACGAGTCGTCGTTGTTGGCGGCGTCGAACGCCTGCCCCATCGCGGTGGCGTCCTCATTGGACTCGTCGAGCACCTCGAAGACCCCGGACAGCGTGCTGTGGGTCTTCAGCAGCATGTCCCGCATCTTCGTCATGATCTCGATCATCTGGGGCATCGGTTCGAGCAGCTGCGGCAGCAGGACGTCCATCCGGTCGAGGTCGACCAGCATGTCCTGCATCGCGTCGGTCATGACGTCGATGTTGTCCAGCGCGTCGAAGATGCTGCGGAACGCCCAGCACAACGGGATGTTGTAGCAGTGCTGCTCCCAGTGGAAGTAGTTGCGGATCGGGCGGAAGAAGTCGTCGAAATCGGCGATGTGGTCCCGGATGTCCTCGATGGCCACCGACATCTCCCGGGTGACCCGGAACGAGTCCCGGGTGATGTCGGTCATCTCGCGCTGCAGCTCGTACATCCGCTTGGCCAGCGCGATCTGACGGTTCATCAGCTCGACCTGCTTGAGCATGTCGTCGATGCGGGCCTTCATGTGCTTGAGCATCTGCACCTGGCCCGCGTTCTGCAGACTGATCAGGAACGGGATCGAGGTCCGCTCGATCGGGGTGCCCTCGGGCCGGGTGATGGCCTGCACCCGGGACACGCCCGGCACGCCGAAGACCGCCTTGGCGAGCTTGTGCAACACCAGGAAGTCCTCCGGGTTGCGCAGGTCGTGGTCGCTCTCGATCATCAGGATGTCCGGCATCAGCCGCGCCTGCGGGAAATGCCGGTCCGCGGCGGCGAATCCCTCGTTGGCGGGCAGATCGTCGGGGATGTAGCGGCGGTCGTCGTAGCTGGTGCGGTACCCCGGCAGCGCGATCAGCCCGATCAGGGTGAGCGCCAGCGTGGTGGCCAGGATCGGGGCGGGCCAGCGCACGATCGCGGTGCCGATCCGGCGCCAGCGCCGGGTGCCGATCACCCGTGTCGGATCGAACCGCCCGAACCGCCCGCCGATCGCCAGCACCGCGGGGACCAGGGTGAGGGCGACCGCCACCGCGACGAGCATGCCGACCGCGCATGGCACGCCGACGGTCTGGAAGATCGGCATCCGGGTGAAGCTCAGGCACAGCAGCGCGCCGGCGATCGTCATCCCGGAGCCCAGCACCACCGGGGCGACGCTGCGGAAGGTGGTGTAGTAGGCGGTCTCCCGGTCCTCGCCGGCCTGGCGGGCCTCCTGGTAGCGGCCGAAGAAGAAGATGCCGTAGTCGGTGCCGGCCGCCATCGCCAGCGCCACCAGCAGGTTGACCGAGAAGGTCGACAGCTGCACCAGGTCGTGATCGCCGATGAAGGCGACGATCCCGCGGGCGGCGAACACCTCCACGCCCACCGTCGCCAGTAGGCAGATGACCGTCACCACCGAGCGGTAGACGAGCATCAGGACGACGAAGATGATCAGGGCGCCGATCAGGGTGAGCTTCAGTACGGACCGCTCACCGGATTCGGTCATGTCCCCGATGAGCGCGGTCGCCCCGGTGACGTAGACGTGCAACCCGGGCGGGGGCGGGTTGCGGTCGACGATCTCGCGTACCGCCCGCGCCGACTCCTGCGACTGCGGGGTGCCCTGGTCGCCGGACAGGTTCAGCTGCACATAGGCGGCCAGCCCGTCCGGACTCTGCGCGCCGCCGGCGGTGAGGCGGTCGCCCCACAGGTCCTGCACGTGCTGGATGTGCTCCGGGTCGGCGCGGAACTCGGTGACCAGTCGCGCGTAGTAGTCGCGGGCCTCGTCGTCGAGTGGGCGGTCCGACTCCAGCACCACCATCGCCGTGCTGTCCGAGTCGGATTCGCCGAAGGCCTGGCCCATCCGGATCATCGCGGCCACCGACGGGGCGTCGCGCGGGCTCATCGGCACGGCCTGTTCCCGGCTCACCCGCTCCAGCGAGGGCACGGCGAAGGTGACCAGCAGGGTGAGCGCCACCCAGCCCAGCACGACCGGCAGCGCGAGCGCGCGGATCAGCCGGGCGACGACGGGCGGGTGGCGGTCGGCGTCACTGGCCGGGTGCACGGCCCTCCCCGGGGTTCTGCAGCAGGGCGCGGACCAGCGGGCGTGCCCCCGCGCGGTACTGCGCGCCCACCGGCCGCGGGTGAACCTGTTGCGGCCACCAGAACCAGCGGCCCAGCAGGGCGGCCACCGACGGGGTCATGAAGGCCCGCACCACCAGCGTGTCGAACAGCAGCCCGAGCCCGATCGTGGTGCCCATCTGGCCGATGGACAGCAGGTCGCTGATCACCATCGAGCCCATCGTGGCGGCGAACACCAGACCCGCCGTGGTGACGACCTTTCCGGTGCCGCCCATGGCGCGGATGATGCCGGTGTTGATGCCCGCACCCAGCTCGTCCTTGATCCGGGCGACCAGCAGCAGGTTGTAGTCCGAGCCCACCGCCAGCAGCACGATCACCGTCATCACCAGCACCGCCCAGTGGATCGGGGTGCCCAGCACGTACTGCCAGACGAACACCGACACCCCGAACGCCGCGCCCAGCGACACCAGCACGGTGCCGACGATGATCAGCGCGGCCACGAAGCTGCGGGTCATGATCAGCATGACGATGAAGATCAGGCAGATCGCCGAGACCACGGCGATGAGCAGGTCGAACCGCGAGCCCACCACGATGTCCTTGGTCATCGCGGCGGTGCCGGTCAGAAAGATCTGCGACCCCTCCAGCGGGGTGCCCTTGAGCGCCTCCTCGGCGGCGGTGCGGATGGCGTCGACCCGGTCGATGCCCTCGGGGGAGGCCGGATCGTCCTTGAGCGTCACGAACATTCGCACCGACTTGCCGTCCGGCGAGATGAAGATGTCGATGATCCGCTTGAAGTCCTCGTTCTCGAAGACCTCGGCCGGGATGTAGAACGAGTCGTCGTTCTGGGAGGCGTCGAACGCCTTGCCCATCGCCGTCGGATTGACGTTGGCCTCGTCCATCTGGCCGATGACGCCCGCCATGGTGGCGTGCATGCTGAGCATCATCGTCCGCATCGACTCCATGATCGCGATCATCTCGGGGAACTGGACGACGATCTGCGGCATGAGCGCGTCGATCTTGTCGACGTTGACGACGAGGTCGTCGAGGCTGTCGGTGAGGGCGTCGACCTCGTCGATGGCGTTGAAGATGCTGCGCAGCGCCCAGCACACCGGGATGTTGACGCAGTGCTGCTCCCAGTGGAAGTAGTTGCGGATCGGCCGGAAGAAGTCGTCGAAATCGGCGATGGCGTCCCGCAGTTCCTCGGTGATGTCCTGCATCTCGTGGGTGCTGTCGGTCATGCTGTGCATGACCTCGACCATCTGCTCCATCAGGCCGTGCATGTGCCGCATGATCCGGATGGACTCCTCGAGCAGCCCGGCCTGTTCGAGCAGCTGATCCATCTGGGCCTGCTGGAACACCATGTACTGCTGCTGGCCGGCCTGCTGCATCGACAGCATGTACGGGATCGTGGTGTGCGGGATCGGGCTGCCCTCCGGGCGGGTGACCGCCTGCACCTTGGCCACCCCGGGCACGGCGAGCACGGCCTTGGCGAGCTTGTTGATGACCAGGAAGTCCGCCGGATTGCGCAGATCGTGGTTGGTCTCGACCATCAGGATCTCCGGCGAGGACATCACCCCGTTCGGGAAGTGCCGGGTCACCGCCTCCATGCCCTGGTTGGCCGGGATGTTCTTGGGCAGGTACAGCTGGTCGTTGTAGCTCGGCTTGAACCCCGGCAGGGCGAGCAGCCCGAGCAGCGTGACCGCCACCGTCGCCGACAGGATGGGGGCCGGCCAGCGCACGATGGCGGTGCCGATGCGCCGCCAGCGGCGCGGGTTGAGGGTGCGCTTCGGGTCGAGCCGGCCGAACCGGCTCGCCACGGTGATGACCGCGGGATACAGCGTCAGTGCCACCGCGATGGCGACGACGATGCCGATCGCGCAGGGCAGCGCCAGCAGGCTGAAGAACTTCAGCCGGGCGAAGCTCAGGCAGTACATCGCCCCGGCGATGGTCAGGCCGGAGGCCAGCACCACCTTCGCGGTGCCGTTGAACGTGGTGTAGTAGGCGGTCTCCCGGTCCTCGCCGGCCTGGCGGGCCTCCTGGTAGCGGCCGAAGAAGAAGACGCCGTAGTCGGTGCCGGCCGCGATGCACAACGCCACCAGCAGGTTCACCCCGAAGGTGGTGAGCCCGACCAGGTCGTGCATGCCCAGCAGCGCCACGACGCCGCGGGCGGCCTGCAACTGCACGCCGACCACCACCAGCAGCAGCAGCGTGGTGACCACCGAGCGGTAGATGAACAGCAGCATCACCAGGATGACGGCGATGCTGGCGACCGTGACCAGCACGACCGTGCGGTTACCGCTGACGCTCACATCGGCGGCGATCGCCGACGGCCCGGTGACGTAGGCCTGCACACCCGGCGGCGGCGTGGTCCGCGCGACGATGTCGCGGACCGCGGCCACCGACTCGTTGACCGACACCCCGTCCCGCTCGCCGGCGAGGAAGACCTGGACGTAGGCGGCCCTGCCGTCGGAGCTCTGGGCCGCGCCGCGGGTGAGTTCGTCGCCCCAGAAGTCCTGCAGATCCTGTACGTGGCGGTGATCGGCGCGCAGATTGTCCAGCAGCTCTTCGTAATACCGGAACGCCGGGTCGCCGAGCGGTTCCTGGCCCTCCAGCACGATGATCACCGCGCCGTCGGAGCCCTTGGCCTCGAACACCTCGTTCATCCGCTCGGCGGCCTGGAAGGACGGCGCGTCGGTGGGGTTCAGCGGGATGCCCTGCCGCTGTTCGACCACCTCCAGCGCGGGCACGGCGACCGACAGGACGGCGACGACCGCCAGCCAGCCGAGGATGATCGGCACCGCGAAACGACGGATGGTCCTGGCCACCACCGGCCGGGTGGTGGTCGACTGGTGTGTGCTCATGCGCCCTTCAGCATGCAGCTGGTGAACGTGCTCACCGGATGACGTTTGATGGTCTCGGTTTTCACCACGTCGTCGACCAGGATCCGGCAGCCGAGCATCTCGCTGTCGGCGTTGGCCGCGATGCTGCCGACACCGGCCGCGGTGGTGATGGGGAACTCGGTCGACCAGGGCAGCGGCACGTCCTTGATGAACTTCGGGTTGCCGTTCTCGTCGAAGTAGCTGATCTGGGCGACCGCTCCGGGCGGGCCGAAGACCTCGTAGCGCAGGTACTTCGGGTCGATCGGGGGCCCCTGGTCGGCCACGGTGTCACCGTAGGACATCGAGTTGACCGTGCCGAAGATCTGCTGCAGCCGGGACACGGTGAAGCCGCCGACGATCAGCACCACTACGATCACCAGCGGGATCCAGGCGCGTTTGAGGAATCCGAACAGCGCCGACGTGGGGGTTCGCCGGTGCCGCCGGCGGGGTCGCTGGGCTAACGGTTCGGCGCTTCGTGACGGGAGCGCGCGACGCCAGCCGGACGGGGTGGTTTTCCGGTCGTCGTCGGCTGTGGTCTCGGTTGCGGCCTCGGCAAGATCGGGACTACCGCCATCGACCACCACACCCATCCTTTCTGTGTCCAGCGCTGTCCTCCTCCGGGCTCGTACCGGTCGAATAGCGGTCTACCTGCGCCTTCGTCCCGTCCGAGGAGGACTGTGCTCCCGACGGCCGGCGCCCTGCGACTGGTAGCGGTCATTTACGTGTCCGTCAGGAATGGTAAGGCATCGGATCCGGGAGCGCCGGGGGATTCTGAAACCGATTCCAGTTCGCCCGAATCGCCGCTGGTGCGGTTCCAGCAAACTTCGGCTGCGGTGCGATCCCGGTCAGTCGACCACCGCGGTGAGCCCGAACTCGGCCAGGGTGTCGACCACCAGCCCGCGCAGCGCGGCCCGGTCGGTGGCGACGCCGGGCTGGTAGGCCTGCACGCTCACGGTCATCTTGCCGATGCCGGGCAGGCGGCCGGTCAGGATCTGTAGCAGTCCGCCCGCCCGCTCCAGTCGCTGCGCCGAGATGCGTTGGTTCACCCCGCGCGCCCAGGCCTGCTGGCTCTCGGTGCCGTCCGGCGAGACGGCCGACGACGGCACCTCGCCGAAGTTGGACAGGATGGTGGGCCGCTCCGGATCGGCGGCCGACCAGTCCATCAGCCGGCGCCAGGTCCGCCGCGGGGTGAGCGGCGTCAGCGGCAGCAGCGGGGCGGACTCCTCCATCGCGCCCTGCGGGGAGCGCAGCGCCTCCCGCACGACGGCCCGGGTCCCGCTGAGGTCGGTGGTGACCGGCGCCGGGTCGATGTTGGTGCGGGTGTAGGACACCGCGATGGCGCGGGTGTCGTCGACGTCGCGGTTGCTGACGATGAACTGGATCCGGATGGTGCCGTCGTCGTCGCGGCGGCCGAGGCGGTCGGCCAGCCGGGCCGCGAAGCCGGTCGCCAGGGTGTTGCCCGCACCGCCCAGCGCGGCTGCCCGGGCCTCCCACTCGGCGAGGTCCAGCAGCAGCCACACGCAGGGGATCCGCACCGGCGGGTCGTGGTCGTCGTGGATGGGGCCGGGGGCGGGGCGGGTGTTGTCGGTCTGCCGTCGCCTGGCCTCCCGCGCTGCGGCCAGCACCGCGCCGGCCACCCCGGGCAGCGCCCGGGCGGTGTCGGACAGATCCTCGGCGATCGCCCGCAGCCGGGGTCGCGAACCCGGCGGCGGGTAGCCGTAGTCGAGCGGCATGCCGAGATTGGCCTTGGCCACCTCCGCGACGCTGCCGAGGCCGTCGAGCAGGTAGTGGGAGATCACGCAGGTGACCACCGTCGACCCGTCGGTCAGCGGAAGCACCCCGAGGTGCCAGCCCGGTCCGCGTTCGGGATCGACCGGCAGATACGCCCGCTCGTCGAGCCAGTCACCGAGTTCGGCACGCGGGCGCGGGGTCTCGACGACGTCGAACGGCGCCGGCCGCGGGTCGAGCATCCAGCGGTGCCGGCCGAACGGCAGCGGGGAGCGTTCGATCAGCCGGTTCCACAGCGAGCGACACATGCGCTGGTGGAACCGGCGCACCCCGTCGAGGTCGGCCGGGTGGTCGTAGAGCCACACGACCTGCATCACCTCGTTCTGGCCGGCGGCCCGGTGGCCGTCGTAGAACGCCTGGTCGATGAGGGCGAGCCGGTTGTCCGGCCGTGTGGGCGCGGCCGGCGCGCCGACGGTCTCCTGGGTAGTCACAGCTGGCTCTCCGTTGCAGCGGAACCGCTTGCGGGGCTTGGGCACCGCGTCGCCGGGGACGAGCGGCGCAAGATTGACACGAGCGGCAGATTAGCTGACGCCACGCGGGGCCGATGGATTTTGGCGCGGGCCGATCCCGCGGTCGTCGGCGGCGCCGCTGGTCTAAGCTCCCCGGCCAGGCAGGGAGGGACGCAATCTTGACGAAGAGGTTCGTGCTGGCGTTCTACGGGACCCGTGGCGACGTCGAGCCGGGGATCGCCGTCGGCCGCGAGCTGGCCCGCCGCGGCCACCAGGTGACGATGGCGTTGCCCCCGGACGCGGCCCCGCTGGCCGAGTCGGTGGGGCTGCGGACGATCCCGTACGGCCCGGACACCCGGACCTGGTTGGACGACACCCGGGACTTCTGGGGTTACCTGTTCCGGAACTTCTGGCGGATCGGCGCGGTACGACGGCATCTGCGCGAGTCCCGCGAGCCCGGGGTGCGCGCCTGGACCGACATGACCCGCGCCCTGGCCGCGGCCGCCGACGGCGCCGATCTGCTGGTCACCGGGATCAGCTACGAGGAACTGGCGTTCGACGTGGCCGAGTACCGCGACGTGCCGCTGGCCACCGTGCTGTGGTTCCCGATGCGGGTGAACGGCCGGTTGTTGCCGCGGGTTCCGGCCGTGCTGCTGCGCCCGCTGATGCGGGGCTACGAGTGGCTGATCTGGCTGGGGGTGCGCCGGATGGTGGCCGACCAGCGGCGCGCGCTGGGCCTGGCGCCGGCCACGCGCCCGGTCCCGGACCGCATCGCCGAGCGGAACGTGCTGGAGATCCAGGCCTACGACGCGGCGTGCTTCCCGGGCCTGGCCGAGGAGTGGCGGCGCTGGGGCGACCGGCGGCCCTTCGTCGGTGCGCTCACGCTGCAGTTGGACACCGACGCCGACGCCGACGTACTGGCCTGGATCGAGGCCGGAACGCCGCCGATCTGCTTCGGATTCGGCAGCATTCCGGTGCGGTCGCCGGCCGAGACGCTGGCGATGATCGCGCGGGCCTGTGCCCGGGTGGGCGAGCGGGCGCTGGTGTGCGCGGGTTGGTCCGACTTCACCGATGTGCCCGAGTACGAGCACGTCAAGCTCGTCCGGTCGGTGAACTACGCGGCGGTGTTCCCGCGCTGCCGGGCGGTGGTGCACCACGGCGGGGCCGGCACCACCGCGGCCGGACTACGGGCCGGCGTGCCGACGTTGGTGCTGTGGATGGCCGACGTGCAGGTGATCTGGGGTGCGGCGGTGCGCCGACTCGGCGTGGGCGCCGCACGGCGGTTCGCCGCGACCACCGAGGAGACCCTGGTGCGGGATCTGCGCACCGTGCTGGCGCCGCGGTGCCGGGAGGCGGCCCGGCGGCTGGCCGGCCGGATGACCCCGCCGGACGAGAGCGTGCGGGCAGCAGCAAACCACCTGGAAGCCGCGGCAGGCGGTTAAACAGTGCGGTTGAGCCGGGTACAAATTTCCCGAAACGTCAAATTGAAGAGTTAGTCGGTCTAGACTCTGCGCCGGAATACCGGCGGGGGAGATGGGGCGAGAGTGACCATTACCGAACACGACGTGCGCTCGCTGTACCTGGATCTGCTCCGGCGCAACCTGACCAGATTCGGCATGCCGGAACGGATGCCCTCGGACTGGCCGCTGCGGCGGCGGCTGCTGCTCAAGGCGGTCAACACCCTGGGGCCCCGGTTGCGGGGGAAGCGGGTGCACGGCCTGCAGGTGCGCGAGGCCGGGCTGGACTGGCCGCCCGAGGCCGAGACGATGATCGGCATGAAGCGGCTCACCAGTCTGCAGGAGTGTGTGGAAACCGTGCTGGCCGAGGACATTCCGGGCGATCTGGTGGAGACCGGGGTGTGGCGGGGCGGTGCCTGCATTCTGATGCGCGCGGTGCTGGCGGCCTACGGTGACACCACCCGTAACGTGTGGCTGTGCGACTCCTTCCAGGGGGTGCCCCGCTCGGATCCCGAGCACTACAAGGCGGACAAGGGGATTCGGGCCGAGCTCGCCGCCGGCATCCTCGGCGTGCCGATGGAGGAGGTCAAGGCCAACTTCGAACGCTACGGCCTGCTCGACGAGCAGGTCCGGTTCCTGCCTGGCTGGTTCAAGGACACCCTGCCCACCGCGCCGATCGAACGCATCGCCGTGCTGCGCCTCGACGGCGACCTCTACGAGTCCACCATCCAGGCGCTCGACGCGCTGTACCCGCGGCTGTCGCCGGGCGGGTTCTGCATCGTCGACGACTATCTCGTGGTCGACGCCTGCCGTCAGGCCGTCACCGACTACCGTGAGCGCCATGGGATTACGGCCGAGATCGTCGACATCGACGGAACGGGTGTGTATTGGCGCAAGTAGCCGGCCGGCCGGCCGACACCGGTGACTGACGCCCCCGGGCCGGTGCGGATCGGCATCCTCGGCACCGCGCGGATCGCGCCGACCGTCCTGATCAAACCGGCCAGACGCAATCCCGAGGTCGAGGTGACCGCGATCGCCGCCCGCGACGCGGACCGGGCCCGCCGGTTCGCCGACCGGCACCGGATCCCGCGGGCCTACGGCGACTACCGGGCGCTGCTCGACGACCCCGGGATCGACGCCGTCTACATCCCGCTGCCGAACGCGCTGCACGGGCGGTGGGCCCGGGCGGCGCTGTCTGCGGGCAAGCACGTGCTGGTGGAAAAACCCTTCGCCGCCAACACCGTCGAGGCCGCCGAGATCGCCGAACTGGCGGACCGCACCGGGCTGGTGGCGATGGAGGCCTTCCACTACCGCTACCACCCGTTCGCCGCCCGGGTGCAGCAGATCATCGCCTCCGGGGAGTTGGGCACCCTGCAGCACGTCGCGGCCGCCGACTGCTTCTGGCTGCCCCGGTTCTCGGCCAACGCCTACAACTACGACCTCGGCGGCGGTGCGCTGATGGACCTCGGCAGCTACGTCGTCGACATGCTGCGCGCCTTCGGCGGCGGCACCCCCGAGGTGGTCTGGGCCCGGGCCAAGCTGCGCGACCCGCGGGTGGACCGGGCGATGACCGCCGAACTGCGGTTCCCCGCCGGGCACACCGGGCGGCTGCGCTGTTCGCTGTGGTCGGCGGACCCGCCGCACTGCACCGCCCGGATCGTCGGCGACCGCGGGGAGCTGCGGTTGCACCCGGTCGTGCCGTTCCAGCAGTTCAGCGTGCGTTCGGCCGACGGGCACCGGGTGGAGCGCTTCTTCACGGCCCGGCCCACCTACGAGTACCAGCTGGCCGCGTTCGCCGGCGCGGTGCTGCGCGGCGAGCCGGTGCCGACCTCGGCGGCGGAGGCCGTGCAGAACATGACCGTCATCGACGCCGTCTACCGCGCCGCCGGGCTGCCCGTTCGCCAACCGGCATAAGGGGTTCCAGCCAGCCCGGCAGTTCCGCGCCGGCGATCCAGTCGGTCACCGTGCGGGCGAACCGGTCCGGCCACTGCAGCGGCCAGTTGTGCTGCATGCCGGTGGCGACGCGCGCGGTGGCGGCCGGCAGCGTCCGCCCCAGCACCCGGGCGCTGTGCCGGACGAACCACGGTTCGGCCCCGCCGGTGAGCACCAGCGTGGGGGCCGGGCAGTCGGCCAGTGCCGGGGGCACGGTGAAACCCGCCGAGGCGCGGGCGATGTGGGCGAAGTCGGTGCCGGAGCCCAGTTGGGCGTCGGTGTGCAACCGGGCGTCGTCGCCGGTGCCGTGGGCCGCCCAGTGCCGGTTGACCGCCAGCCACCGCACCGTGGCGGTGCGGGCCAGCAGGTCGGCGAGGTCGCGGACCAGGCGTGCCGCCGGCATCGTGTTGACGAAGGCGCCGGCCAGCACGGCACGGTCGACCAGGTGCGGTTGGCCGGCCAGCAGCTGCAGCACCACCTGGGCGCCCAGCGAGAACCCGACCAGGTGGGCCCGGCCCGCCGTGGTCCGCTCGCCGATCAGCTCGGCGACCGCGGCGGCGGCCCGCGCCATCCGGAACGGCCCGGCCCGGCGGCTGCCACCGTACTGGGGCAGATCCGGCACCAGGCAACGGTATTGGGGCAGTCGTTCGACCACCGGAGCCCACGACCAGCCGCTCATCAACCCACCGTGCAGGAACACCACCGCGGGCGCGTCGGCCGGGCCGTACTCGCGGACGAACAGCTCCACCCCGGCGATGGTACCGAGCCCGCCGCCGGGAGCGGCCCGGGCTAACTCGGGAAGTGGGCGTCGTCGATGTGCGCGGCGACCCGCAGCGCGTTGGCCGCGATGGTCAGGCTGGGGTTGAGCCCGGCACTGGACGGGAAGAACGACGCGTCCACCACGTACAGGTTTTCCACCTCGTGGGCCCGGTTGTCGGCGTTGAGCACGCTGGTGGCCGGATCGGTGCCGAACCGGGCGGTGCCACACACATGGCCGAGCGTGCTGTTGGAGTCGCCGGTGCGCAGCGTGAGGGTGCGGAACGGTGCCAGCACCTCCCGCAGCCGGCCGAGGAAGTCCCGTCGGCGTTCGATCTCGTTGCGGTGCAAGCGGTAGCGCAGCCGAAGCCGCTGGCGTCCGTCATAGCTGGGGCGGTCCGGCGGCAGCACCCGGTTGTCCCGGTAGGGCAGATCCTCCATGATGGCGGCCAGTACCAGGCCGCCGGAGACCGCCCGCTCGTAGACCGGCCGGGCCACCGGGCGGACCAGCCGCAGGGCGCGGGCGATCGCGCCGGGCTGGTTCATCAGCGCCTCGAACGGGGCCAGCGAAGCCATCGCACCGGCGGACTGCACGGTGCCGTACTTCTGCCCGTCGACGAAGTAGAAGTCGTTGAACCCGATCTCCTTGTTCTCGGCGGTGATCCGACAGCCGCGGTACGGCCACAGCTCGATCCAGTCGACGACGTGGCGCATCAGGTTGCGGCCCACCATGTCCGACCCGTTGGCCAGGCCGCGCGGCCAGTCGCCCGAGCGGGAGTTGAGCAGCAGCACCGGGGTGGCCAGCGCTCCGGCCGCCAGCACCACCACCTTGGCCCGCAGGGCGAGCATGTCCGAGCCGTACCGGCAGACGACCCGCTGCACCCGCCGCTCGTCGGCCTCGAGGCGCACCACCGGGCACCCGGTCAGCAGCTGCGCGCCGTGTTCGGTGACCGCCGGCAGCACCCCGCACCGGGCGCTGTCGTTCTTGCAGCCGCGCGGGCACAGGTAGGCCTGGCAGGTGCGGCACTGGTCGGTGTATTCGCAGGCCATCGGCAGGTGGTAGGGATGCAGTCCACGGCCGGTGAGGTAGTTGACCAGCGGCTGGTTGTCCGGCGAGAACGGCGGGGCGGCGGGCAGCCCGGCCGCGGCCGACTCCGGCCGCAGCGGGTCCGGCCCGCCCCGCACCCCCAACAGCCATTCGGCCTCGGCGTACCAGGGCGCCAGGGTCGGGTAGTCGATCGGCCAGGCCTCCGGCACGGTGGAGTCGCCGGGGTCGGCGAAGTGCTCGCGCGGGGTGAAGTCGGCGGCGAAGAAGCGTTCGCAGACCATGCCGTACAACGCCGACGACCCGCCCGTCCCGGCGCCGATGAACGGCACGAAGCGACGCGGGAACCGCCCGCTGATGTCGGTGATCTCGTCGTCGCTGCGGCCGGCCCGGGCCAGGGCGTCGAAGTAGGTCGCGCCCGACCGGCAGGTCGGTGGGTCGACCAGCTCCGGCATGCCGCCCCGGATGGCGTCCGGGGCTCCGGGCAGCGTCGAACGGCCCTTCTCCACGAACAGCACCCGGCGCCCGGCGCGGGCGAGCCGGTACCCCAGCATCCCGCCCCCCATGCCGGTACCGATGACGATGGCATCCCATTCGATGCGTTCGGCGTCCCGCCCCGTGACGACGCGGTCAGCCGGCACCGCGGCCCGCCCTGAGTTGCGTTCGATTTGCTGGTCTCACCGGATCGGGATCGTAGCAATGGCCCGGCGCTCGAGTGACAACAACCTACGATTGCGTAAATTAAGTTCCCGTCGCCGTGGGGCGTCGGGCATAATCGCGGCGAATTCTTCCGAATTCGCGCGGGGCCGGCGCCTTCGGTCTCGTCCCGGCCCGAAGGAGAACGCCGATGCGCCCGGTACCGGTGGCGGCGACCGCTGCCGTTCGTGCGGCCGCGATTGCTGCCGTGGTCGCGTTCGCGGCCGCCCTCGTCTTCGTTGCTGCCGCGGCGGCGCAGACCACCGTACTGGTCATGGGCGGCACCGGGCACCCGCTGTCCACCCCGCCCGATCCGCTGCCCTTCGTGCAGCGCTACGTCCAGCGGGCGGTGGACCACTATGTGGGCCCGGCGGCCGGGCGGCCCGGCACCGGGATTCCGGCCGGCCCGTACAACGGCGTCGCGCTGATCACCCCGGAGCAGGACTGGCCGAACTACGGCACGTTGCCGGTCGAGGAGTCGGTCGCGGTCGGTGCCGAGATCCTGTACGGCTGCCTGACGGGTGCCGGGTGCGCCTACAACCCGGATCTCGGTTCCGCTCCGCCGGTTCCGGGCGACCGGTTCGTCGTGTTCGGCTTCTCGCAGAGCGCCACCGTCGCGCAGCTGGTGAAGAACCGGCTCGCCGACGCCTTCCCCGCCGGGGAGGGGCCGGACGTGAGCTTCGTGCTGATCGGGGCCGCGCGACCGAACGGGGGGCTCATCACCCGGGATGTCACCGGCATCGTGACGTTGCTGCTGTTCGGTCGCACCTACGGTGGACCGCTGACCGAACCGGTCCGGGCCGACACCGAATACCCGACGGTGAATATCGCCCTGCAATACGACGGATTCTCGGATTTTCCGCTCAATCCGCTGAATTCTCTCGCGGTGCTGAACGCCTATTTCGGGGTGCTTTTCCGGCACCTGGAATACGAGCAGTTCCGGCTGGACGATCCGAATGTCGTCGATCAGGGGAAATACGGCGACACCCACTATTTCCTGATCCCCGCGGCCGTCCTGCCGCTGCTGGAGCCGGTGCGCCTGCTGCCGTTGATCGGGCCGGTGCTCGCCGACGCCTGGGATCCGGTGCTGCGGGTGATCGTCGAGTCGGCCTACAACCGCGCGCTCAGCCCCGGGGTGCCGGCGCCCCTCGACCCCGGCTACGTCGAGCACCCGCTGCGGTTCGCCGCGAACCTGCTCGGCGCCGGGGTGGCCGGATTGGACAACGGGTTCGAGGCGGTGCTCGGGGTGCGGCCGTTCGGGACCGTCCGGCCCGGCCCGTACGGGGTCGGCGGGGATGATGCCCAACCGCCCCCCGAGCCCCAACCGTCCCCCGAGCCCCAACCGTTCCCCGAGGCCGCCGGCCGGCAGCCGCAGGCGGCGGCGCAGCCCGCCGCACCCGCCGGGGGCGACGAGCGGGTCGATCCCGCACCGGAGCCGGAGGCGCCGGACACGGTCGATGCCGACGCGGTCACCGCGGCCGGTGGGGACGCGCCGGCATCGACCGGGACCGGACCGACCGGGACCGGACAGCGCACTCACGCGACCGCGCCGCGGCCGGCGCCGGCGGTGCGGCTGCGCGACGGCGCGGTCGCGGACCGGCACGCCCCGCCCGGGCGGGCGGAGCGGGCCGACCGCAAGCCGGCTCAGGCCAGGCCGAGCGCGGCGGTGAAGTCGGCGTCGTGACGGTCGCGCCCGAAGCGGCGGCCCGCGGCCAGCGCACCCCGCGCCAGCCGGAGCCGCAGGTCCTCGTCGGCCTCGAGCCGCATCAGGTTGGCCGCCAGCGCCCGGGCGTCGCCGGGCGGGCTGAGCAGCCCGGCCACTCCGCGCTCGATGAGTTCCGGCGTGCCGCCCGAGTCGGTGCCGCACACCGGTAGCCCGGCCCGCATCGCCTCCACCGTGACCCGGCCGAACGCCTCGCTGCGGCTGCACATCAGACCGACGTGCGCGGCCGCCCAGTACGGTCCGAGGTCCGACGTCGGCCCGTGCACGCGCACCAGGTCCGACACCCCCAGCCGCCGGGCGAGCCGGTGCAGCGGTTCGGGCCGCCCCGCGCCGACCAGGGTGAGCTCGATGTCGACCCCCGCCGCGCGTGCCGCGGCGACGGCCTCCACGGCCAGTTCCTGCCCCTTGGCCGGGGAGAAGTAGCCGACCAACAGGGCCCGCATCCGCTCGCCGGGCCGGCGCCGCGGCGGGGCACCCACCGGGTTCTCCACCACCGGGTACACCACGTGGGTGGGAGTGGCGGGGGACAGCTCGTGAATCCGCCGCTGCACCGCCTGCGAGTTGCAGATCACCGCGGTCGACAGTCTCCCGATCAGCCGGACCGTGGTGCGGTAGCCGAACAGGAACCACAGCCGGTGGTCGTCCGGGCCGAACTCGCGCACCATCCAGTAGTGCGGGATCCCGAGCAGCCGCGCTGCGACGGCGTGCGACGGGATGGTCATGGTGTTGGTGACCACCGCGGTCGGGCGCAACCGTCGCAACTGGCGCACCGCTGCCGCCACGCCGATCAGCAGGGACACGGTGTAGGGCAGCCAGAGCACGACGTGCGGGTCGATCCGGTCGATCCGCCACCACTTGCCGAACGCCCACCACGGGGTCCAGGCGATCTCGGTGGTGAACCCGTCCTCGGTGCAGCGCCGGGCCACCTCGCCGTCCTGCGGTACCACCGCGACCACCTCGAGGTCGGGCCGGCGGGCGCGCAGCGCGCGCAGCATGTCGCGGAACCCGACCACGCCGCCGCCGCCGAAGCTCGCGACGTTGGAGACCACGACGACCCGCGCCGGCGGGCGCGGGACGGAGGGGCCGCCGGCCCGGGGGCCGACACGCGGCCGACGAAACAGCCCAGCGGCAAGCACGGCGAAGAGTTTATGGGGCGGCTGCAAAGTGTGAATCGGAATCGCTACGCTGACCGGTAAATGTGACGTACTCTTCCCCAGGGCGATTCGGCGTTCGTGCCGGAATTGAATATCGCCACGGTTTCGGTGAAATTGGAGCGCGCGTGTGATGACCGATGTCATGCCGGTGAGCGACACGGCGCTGGTGACGCTGTGGTGCCGCGCCGCCGAGGCGCGCCGCGACGACGCGCTGCTCGACGACCCGATGGCGGTCCGGCTCGTCGATTCGCTGGACTACGACTTCGACCGGTTCCGGCTGTCGGCCGACCGGCAGGATCTGGCGCTGCGCGCCCTGGCCTTCGACACCGCGGTGCGCGACTACCTGGCGACGCACCCGCGGGCGACGGTGGTCGCGCTCGGGGAGGGGCTGCAGACCAGCTTCTGGCGCCTCGACGCCGCCGGGGTGGGCCACGAGTTCCGCTGGCTGACGCTCGATCTGCCGCCGATCGTGGCGCTGCGCCGGCAGCTGCTGCCGGAGTCGCCGCGGGTGGCCGACTACGCCGGGTCGGTGCTGGACCGCGCCTGGATGGACCTGGTGGACCCGGCCGACGGCGTCTTCGTCACCGCCGAGGGGCTGCTGCCGTACCTGGAGCCGGCGGCGGCGCTGGACCTGATCGGCGCCTGCGCGCGGCACTTCCCGGGCGGGCGGATGATGTTCGACCTGCCGCCGAAGTCGCAGGCCCGGCTGGCCGCACACCCCCGGTTGTGGCGGCTGCTGCGCGGCGAGTGGCCGCGCACCCCGTTCAGCCTCGGCCGCCGGGAACGCGCCCGGCTGGCCGCCACGGTGCCGGGGGTGCGCGCGGTGCACGAGGTGCCGCTGCCGGCAGGCCGCGGGCCGCTGTTCGGCACCCTGCTGCCGCGGACCCGGGGCGGCCCGGCCCACCGACCGCTGCGCTGGTGGGTGGGGGCGAACTGGCCGACGATCGCGTCGCTGACCCTGCTCGAGTTCGACGCCTGATGGCCCGGATTCGCATCGGCGTGCTCGGCGCCGCCCGGATCACCCCGGCCGCGCTGGTCGAGCCGGCGCGCGACCACCCCGAGGTGGAGGTGGCGGCGGTGGCCGCGCGCGACCCGGACCGCGCCGCGGCGTTCGCGCGCCGGCACCGCATCGACCGGGTGTACGGGTCCTATGCGGATCTGCTGGCCGACCCGGACCTCGACGCGGTCTACATCCCGTTGCCGAACGGCCTGCACGGCAAGTGGACCCGCGCCGCGGTGGCGGCCGGCAAACACGTGCTGTGCGAAAAGCCGTTCACCGCCAACGCCGCCGAGGCCGAGGAGGTGGCGCGGGTGGTCGCCGCGTCCGACCGGGTGGTGATGGAGGCCTTCCACTACCGCTACCATCCGGTGATCCGGCGGGCCGAACAGATCGTCGCCTCGGGTGAACTCGGTGCGCTGCGCAGCATCGACGTGGAGTTCTGCTTTCCGCTGCCGGATTTCTCGAACATCCGCTACGACTACGCCCTGGCCGGCGGCGCCACCATGGACGCCGGCTGTTACGCGGTACACATGCTGCGGCTCTTCGGCGGTTCGACCCCGCAGGTGTGTTGGGCGCGGGCGAAACTGCGCGACGCCCGGGTTGACCGCGCGATGACGGCCGAATTGCGGTTCCCCGCCGGACATGTCGGCCGGCTCCGGTGCTCGATGTGGTCGGCGCGGCTGCTGCAGATCAGCCTGCGGGTGGTCGGCGCGGACGGGGAACTGCGGGTACCGGCCCCGGTGCTGCCGCATGTCCGCCACCGGCTGGTGGTCCGCACGCGCGGCGGCCGCCGGGTGGAGCGGTTCCCGGCGCGGCCGTCCTACGCCTACCAGCTCGACGCCTTCGCCGCGGCGGTGCTGCGCGGGGAACCGGTGCCGACCACCCCGGCCGACGCCGTCGAGACCATGCGGGTGATCGACGACCTCTACCGCGCCGCCGGGTTGCCGGTCCGGGAGCCGACCGGATGACGAATCCCGTTCGAGCCGAGGCCACTTGGTGGATCGGTCCCGGGAAACCGGCAGAATGACGAGAATGTCAGGAACGGGGCGGCGGCCCGCCGGCCGTCCCCCGGAGCGCACTCGACCGCCTCGACCCGCGCCCGCGGGCGGGCCCGACACAGGAGGAACGAGCATGCCCGACGACTCGGGTCGGGTCCGGATCGGGATTCTCGGCGCGTCCGGCTTCGCGCCGACCACGATGCTCAATCCGGCCAAGGACAATCCCGAGGTCGTCATCACGGCGGCGGCGTCGCGGGACGTGCCCAGTGCCAAGGACTTCGCCGAGAAGTACGGCATCCCGAAGGCCTACGGCAGCTACGAGGAACTGGTCGACGACCCCGATCTCGACGCGATCTACGTGCTGGTGCCCACCAGCCTGCACGGCCGCTGGACCAAGGCCGCGCTGGCCGCCGGCAAGCACGTGCTGTGCGAGAAGCCGTTCACCGCCAACGGTGCCGAGGCGCGTGAGATCGCGGAACTGGCAGCGCAATCCGACCGGGTGGTGATGGAGGCCGTGCAGTTCCGCTACCACCCGCTGACGCTGCGCGTCGAGGAGATCATCGCCTCCGGTGAGCTCGGCACCCTGCAGCACGTCGACGTCAGCCTGTGCGTGATGCTGCCGACCTTCAACGCCAACTGCTACAACTACCAGCTCGCCGGCGGGGCGATGATGGACGCCGGCGCCTATGTCGCCGGGGTGGCCCGGGTCTTCGGCGGCGGGTTGCCGGAGGTGGTGTCGGCGCGGGCGAAACTGCAGAAACCCGATGTCGACCGGTGGATGTCGGCGCAGCTGCGCTACCCGGCCGGGCACACCGGCCGGCTGCGCTGTGCGCTGTGGTCGGGCAACCTGTTCTGGGCGACGGCCACCGTGGTGGGCGACAAGGGCCGGCTGCGGGTGATCAGTCCGGCTGCCCCGCACCTGTTCCCGTACCTGTTCGTCAAGTCCGGTGGCCGCCGGCGGGTGGAGCGGTTCCCGCGTCGGCCCACCTACAACTACCAGCTCGGCGCGTTCGCCGCGGCGGTGCTGCGCGGGGAACCGGTGCGGACAACCCCGCAGGACGCGGCGGAGAACATGGCGCTCATCGATGCCGTGTACCGGGCGGCGGGACTGCCCGTCCGGCAGCCGAGCTGAAGCCCCGGGGCAGGCGACCCGGCGCAGGTCCTCGTCACCGGTCGGTCGCGGCCGCGCCGAGGGCGCGGTCGGCGAGCGCGCCGAGCACCGGTGCGAGCACCTCGCCGTATTCCATCGTCATGTGGTTGTCGTCGAAGTACACCAGGGTGTTGCCGACGATCACCGGGCAGCGCTCGTCGGTGCAGAACAGGTCGGTCAGGTCCGCATACCGCCCGCCGGCGGCGGCGGCGGCCCGGCGCTCGCCCGCGATGCCCGCCGCGTCGACCGCCGTCGATCTGCTCGGCGCACAGGCGGTGCGGTCGTCGAGATGTCCGGACACGCACACCGGCACCATGGTCTGCGGGGCGGGAACCGGCCCGAGCACCAGGACGTCGGCGCCGATGGCGTGGAGTCTGCGCACCATCTCCGTGAGGCTGTCCAGCCAGGCCCGGTCGTAGACCGTGAGGCCGGCCGGTAAGGAGGCCGGTCCGTAGCCGCGCCAGTGGCTCAGCACCACCAGTCGCGGCGGACGCTCCCGCAGACGCTGCAGGATGGTCTCCCGCCACCGCGTGCACTCGGTGTAGTCGGCGCGTAGCGCGGCGAACTTGACGGCGAGGTCGAGGAACGGACAGCCCGCGCGCGCCATGGTCTCCAGTCGCCAGCCCCGCTGTTCGGCGATCCGTTCGAAGGCCGGATGCCACATCGCAGCGTGCGAGTCGCCGATGAGCGCGACCGCGGTGTCCGAGTCGGGGTCGCCGAAAACGCAGTCCGGGTGGCCGGTTTCGAAGAATCCCCGAAGGCAGCCGCCCAGGTAGACGCGGACCTCCTCGGCGTCGGCGTCGGCGAGTTGCGGGTCGAGGTTCGACGGGACCGGCCCGGCCTGGTCGGCGGACACCAGCGCCGCCCGCATCTGGGCGTAGCCGTGTGCGACCGCCGCGTCGGTGCGGGCGGGTTCGCCGGCCCGCTCGGGCGGCAGGGCCAGCGCGACCGGTGCGACGGGCGCGCCCGGACCGACCGGTGCCGGAACGGCCTTCGTCAAACCCGCACCGACGGCGGCGGCGAGCACGGTTGCCACCGCACCCACCGCGAGGCTGCGGCGCGGTGAGGTCCGCACGGCCGGGCTGAACCGTACCGGATTCTCCAGGTAGCGCCAGGTGAGCCAGGCCAGTCCGGCGGCGGCGAGCGCGGCGGCCAACCGTGCCGGTAGGCCCAGGGGATGGCCGACCGCCAACGGGGTCAACACCAGCACCGGCCAGTGCCACAGGTACCACGAGTAGGAGATGCGGCCGATGGCGCGCATCGGACGGGTCGACAGCAACCGCCCGCAGCCCCGGCCGGCACCCGAGCAGCCGGCGACGATCACCAGCGCCGCCCCGAGGGTGGGCAGCAGGGCGGCGGTGCCGGGGAAGGGGGTCGTCGAGTCGAACACGAAGCAGGCCAGCAGGATCAGCCCCAGTCCCGTCCAGCCCAGCGCGGCGGCCACCGGTGTCGGCAGCGAGCGCCACCGGGCGACGGTGAGCGCGATCAGTCCGCCGAGGGCGAGCTGCCAGGCCCGCGTCGGCAGCGAGTAGAAGGCGACGGGCGCCACCGTCGTGGTGTAGAGCAGTGACAGCGCGAACGAACCCGCACCGACGAGAACGACCGCGGTCACGAACGGCCACAGCGCCGGGGCGGGTCGGTCGGGACGGCGCCGTCGGCGAACTCGACGCACCACCCAGGCCGTGAACAGCACCAGGGGCGCCCAGATCAGATAGAACTGTTCCTCGACACCGAGGGACCAGTAGTGCAGGAACGGTGACGGCGCAACCGTGAGGTCGGCGCCGAAGTAGTCCACGCCGAGGTACCCGAACCTGAAATTGCCGACGTAGAGGGCGCTGAGGATGCCGTCGAGCAGCACCGGGTGGACCTGCAGCGGGGGCAGCAACGCCGCGGCCGCGCACATCGTGACCACTCCGACGGCGGCCGAAGCCGGCAACAGCCGGCGCGCCCGTGCGCCGTAGAAGGCGCCCAGGCGTACCGTCCCGGTACTGCTCACCTCGCGCCAGAGCAGCCCGGTGATGAGGAAGCCGGAGATGACGAAGAACACGTCGACGCCGACGTAGCCACCGGTGATCCCGGGGACGGCGGCGTGGAACAGCACCACGGCCACCACCGCGACGGCACGCAAACCCTCGATGTCGGAGCGGAATTCGCGCTGGCTTTCGGCGTGGGTCAACGTCACCTACTCGGGGTGGGGAAGCATCGGGGATACGTGACGCGGCGCCGCGTCCCGGCCACGACCGGGAATATACGCGCTGGCCGTAATCGGCGTTATCCGATTCGGGAGATGTGTCGACCGCGGGTGCGGTGGTCAGCCGGGGAAGTGCGCCGTCTCGATGTGCGCGCCCACCCGTAGTGCGTTGGCCGCCACGGTCAGGCTCGGATTCAGTCCGGCGCTGGACGGGAAGAACGAGGTGTCCACCACGTAGAGGTTGTCCACCTCGTGTGCCCGGTTGTTCGGGTCGAGCACGCTGGTGGCCGGATCGGTGCCGAACCGGCAGGTGCCGCACACGTGGCCGAGGTTCTTGTTGTCCCGGCCGTTGCCCAGCGACACGGTGCGGAAGGGGCGCAGCAGATCCCGCAGTAGGCCCACGAACACCTCGCGGCGCTCCAGTTCGGCCGGGCGCAGCCGGTAGTTGAGCCGGATGCGCTGGCGGCCGTCTGGGTCGGTGCGGCCGGGCAGCACCCGGTTGTCCGGGTACGGCAGGTCCTCCATGATGCCGGCCAGTACCAGCCCGCCGGTGAAGAACCGCTCGTAGACCGCGCGCACCGCCGGCCGCAGCAGCCGCAGGGCCGCGCCGGCCGCTCCCGGGCGGTTGGTCAGCCACTCCAGCGGCGGCAGTGCGCCGAACGACTGCACGGTGCCGTACTTGCGGCCCTGGTACAGGTAGAAGTCGTTCAGCCCGATCTGCTTGTTGGCCTCGGTGGTCCGGGTCCCCGGCTCCGGCCAGACCTCCACCGGTTCGAGCAGATGCCGCATCAGGTTGCGGCCCACCAGGTCCGAGCCGTTGGCCAGGCCGTTCGGCCAGTCCCCGGACCGGGAGTTGAGCAGCAGCACCGGGGTGGCCAGCGCCCCGGCGGCCAGCACCACCACCCGGCCGCGCAGCGCCAGCGTCGTCCCCCGGTGCCGGCAGATCACCCGTTGCACGCTGCGGCGGTCGGCCTCCAGGCGCAGCACCGGGGACTCGGTCAGCAGCGTCGCCCCGTGCTCGGTGACCGCCGGCAGCACCCCGGCGGTGGCGGCGTCGTTCTTGCACGACCGGTCGCACAGGAAGGTCTGGCAGGTCCGGCAGCCGGGCACGTACCGGCAGGCCATCGGCAGGTGGTAGGGGTGCAGGCCGCGCCCGGTGAAATAGTCCACCAGCACCCGGTTCTCGGGCGAGAACGGGGGTGGTTCGGGCAGCGCCGCAGCGGTGGCCCCGGACCGCAACGGATCCCGCTGTCCACGCACGCCCAGCAGTCGTTCGGCTTCGTCGTACCAGGGTGCCAACTCGTCGTAGCCGATCGGCCAGGCCTCCGGCACCGACGAGTCGCCGGCGTTCGGAAAATACTGGCGCGGGGTGAAATCCTGTGGGAAGAACCGCTCGCACACCATGCCGTACAGCGCCGACGAACCGCCGGTGCCGCTCCCGATGAACGGGATGAAGCGCTTCGGCCGCCGGCCGCTGACGTCGGTGAGCTCATCGGTGGTGCGGCCGGCGCGGGCCAGGGCGGCCAGGTAGTCGGTGGCCGAGCGGACCGCGCCGGGTTCGGCGAGCTCGGGCATCGCGGCCCGGATGGTGTCCGGGGCGCCGGGCAGTGTGGAACGGCCCTTCTCGACGAACAGCACCCGTCGGCCGGCGCGGGCCAGGCGGTATCCGAGCAGGCCGCCGCCCATGCCGGTGCCCACCACGATCACATCCCAGTGGACGCGTTCGATCTCGCGGGCGGTCAACTCGCCGACGGTCAACGTGCGGACTCCTCAACGCAAGACGCCGGCCGACATTCGGGCCGGACGCGTCGGGAGCCTATCAACGGCGGCGCGGATTGGTTACGTGACCGTCAGTATTGCGGTAATAATGGCGGTTGCCCGGCGTCAGCGTGGGCGCGCAGCACCAACCGACCGAGAGGCGACGATGCGGTTTGTCCTGGCCAGCTACGGTGGCCGCGGTGACGTCGAACCCGCCGTGGTGGTCGGCCGGGAGTTGCAGCGGCGCGGCCACGACGTGTGCATGGCGGTGCCGCCGAACCTCACCGGGTTCGCCGCGGCGGCCGGGCTGTCGGCGGTGCCGTACGGCCTGGACTCGACCCCGATCCTGCGCCTGCAACGGGAGTACTTCACCTGCTACTCGCGCACGCCGTGGCGGCTGCGCGAGCTGAGCCGGATGGGCCGTGAGACCGAGGAGTTCGCCACGGCCTGCTGGGCCGAGATGGCCACGGCGCTGCGCTCCGCCGCCGAGGGCGCCGACGTGCTGCTCACCGGCCTGATCTTCGAGCAGCCCGCCGCCGACGTCGCCGAGGCGCTGGGGCTGCCGCTGGTCACGCTGCACTACTTCCCCTGCCGGCCGCACGGTCAGTTGCTGCCGTTCGTGCCGGCGCCGCTGAGCCGGACGGTGATGCGGGTCAACGACCGGATGGTCTGGCGCAACACCCGCGCCGGCGAGAACGCCATCCGCCGCAACCTGGGCCTGCCCGACGCGCAGGCGCCGGCGCCGCAGCGCATCGCCGAACGCGGATCGTTGGAGATCCAGGCCTATGAGCCGGTCTGTTTCCCGGAACTGGCCGCCGAATGGCGGCGCTTCGGCGACCGCCGGCCGTTCGTCGGCGCGCTCGCGCTGGTGTCGCCCGGGGTCGCCGACGCCGAGGCGGCCGAGTGGATCGCCGCGGGGGCGCCGCCGATCTTCTTCGGCTTCGGCAGTGTGCCGATCGGCTCGCCGGCCGACACGGTGCGGATGATCGCCTCGGCCTGCGCTCGGCTGGGGCAGCGCGCGCTGATCGGTGCCGGCGGCAGCGATTTCACCGACGTGCCGTCGTTCGACCACGTCAAGGTGGTGGGCGAGGTGAATTACGCCGAGATCTTCCCGTCCTGCCGTGCGGTCGTGCACCACGGCGGGGCCGGCACGCTGGCCGCCTGCCTGCGGGCCGGGGTGCCGCAGTTCGTGCTGTGGACGCTGCCCGACCAACCGTTCTTCGCCGCGCAACTGCGCCGGTTGAAAGTCGGGACCGGCCACCGCTTCTCGACGATCACCGAACGGTCGCTGGTGGCCGGGCTGCGCCGGATCCTCGATCCCGGCCATCGCGAGCGGGCGCGGGCGCTGGCCACGCAGGTGAGCGATCCGGCGGCCGCGGCGGCCGCGGCGGCCGACCTGGTGGAGTGCGCCGCGCGGGTGCAGCCCGCCCGCTGATCCCCGCCGGGGCGCGGCGACGGAACACCTGGTGCCGGTGGCGCCCATGCCTTCGCCGGACGGGTAAGAAATTTGCTGAAATCTCCGGATCGCGTCCATTTTGACGTAGGTGTTAGTTAAACTTCCGCCGTCGGGGCGCGGGTGGGGCAACTCGTGTCCGGTCGCTGGAGGCGTAGGACCGCAATGGCAACAGGAATGTTCGGCCGGACGGATGCCGGGGTGGAACTCGCCGTGCGCGGCATGCGGTCCGGGATCGCCATCGTCGGGTTCGGCTACATCGGCACCGTGATCGGTGCCGTGCTGGCCGACCGCGGCTGGCCGGTCACCGGGATCGATGTGCGGCCGCACGTCGTCGACGAAATCAACCAGGGCCGCACCGCGGTGCCCGAACCGGGCCTGGGCGAGCTCGTCGCCAACAGCGTGCGCACCGGCCGGTTGCGGGCCACCACCGACTTCGCCGCGGTGGCCGACGCCGAGTTCGTCATCGTCACCGTCGGCACCCCGCTGGGCCCGGACTTCGAGCCGATCGTCGACGACATCGAGGCCGCCGCCCGGGCGGTGGGCGCCCACCTGCGCCCGGGGCAGCTCGTCATCCTCAAGAGCACCGTGCCGCCGGACACCACCGAGCGACTGGTCCGGCCCATCCTGGAGCGGGCCTCGGGCCTGCGCGCCGGGGTCGACTTCGGGCTGGCGTTCTGCCCGGAACGCATCGCCGAGGGACAGGCGATCCACGAGCTGACGACCATCCCGGTGGTGGTCGGCGCGGTCGACGAGCGCAGCGCCCGGGCCTGCGCCGCGCTGTGGCGGCACACCCTCGGCGTCGACACCGTCGTCGTCGCCGACCCGCGCACCGCCGAGATGGTCAAGCTCGCCGACAACCTCTGGGTGGACCTCAACGTCGCGCTCGCCAACGAGCTGGCCAAGCTGTGCGACCGGCTCGGCATCGACGCGCTGCAGGTCATCGAGGCCGCCAACACCATGCCGAAAGGCGGTGCCCCGGTGAACATCCTGCGGCCGAGTATGGGCGTCGGCGGCTACTGCCTGACCAAGGATCCGTGGTTCGTCGACCACCTCGGCCGGTCGGTGGGGCTGGAACTGACCATCCCGCGCGCCTCGCGCACGGTCAACGACACCATGCCCGGCTACACCTACGGTCTGCTCGAGGCCCTGCTGGCCGGACAGGGCCGCAGCATCGCCGAGAGCAAGATCGCGGTGCTGGGCATCGCGTTCAAGAACAACACCGGCGACTGCCGGTTCACTCCCACCCGCCATGTCATCGAGCTGCTCGAGCGGACCGGGTGCGAGATGTCCATCCACGACCCCTGGGTGTCGGAGGAGGAGGCGCTGACCGTGACCCGGCAGCCGCTGGTGGCCGATATCGAGACCGCCGTCAAGGACGCCGATGCGTTGGTGGTGCTCGCCGGCCACCGCGAGTTCCACCAGGTCCCGCTGACCCGGTTGGCCGACCTCGCCGCCGAGGGGTGCGTGTTCCTCGACGGCCGCAACAGCTTCGATCCCGAGGCCGTGCGGGCGGCCGGGTTCGTCTACAAGGGAGTCGGCCGGTAGCGGCGGTGGTCCACTCCGGTCCCGTTGTGCGACAGAGGGAAACGCGATGGCCAATGTGGTCGTGACGGGCGGGTACGGCTTTGTCGGCTCGCACCTGGTCGAGGCGTTGCTGCGGCGCGGCGACACGGTCACCGTGTTCGACGTCGCCCGGCCGGTGCCCGGCACCGACATCGACATCGACTTCGACCGGTACCCGAACTTCCGCTTCGTGGCCGGCGACGTCACCGACGCCGCCGCCCTGGCCCGCGCCATCACGCCCGGCACCGACACCGTGTTCCACCTGGCCTCGGTCGTCGGGGTGGACCGCTACGTCGACGATCCGCTGCGGGTGGTCGACGTCGGCGTGATCGGCACCCGCAACGTGCTCGAGTTGTGCCACCGGCACGGTGCGCGGCTGCTGTTCACCAGCACCTCCGAGGTGTTCGGCAAGAATCCGCGCACCCCGTGGGCCGAGGACGACGACCGGGTCGTCGGCTCCACCCGGACCGCCCGGTGGAGCTACAGCACCAGTAAGGCGCTGGCCGAGCACCTGGTGTTCGCCATGCACGAGGCCCACGGCCTGCCGGTCACCGTGGTCCGGTTCTTCAACGTCTACGGCCCGCGGCAGCGGCCGACGTTCGTGATCTCCAAGAGCATCCACCGCATCCTCAACGGCCGCCCGCCGCAGCTGTACGACTCGGGCCGGCAGACCCGCTGTTTCACTTACGTCGCCGACGCGGTGGCCGGCACGCTGCTGGCCGCCGGCAGCGACGCCGCGATCGGTGAGGCGTTCAACATCGGCAGCATGACCGAGACGACGGTGCGGGAGGCCATCGAGGCGGCCATCCGGATCGCCGGTGTCGACGGTGTGGACGGTGTGGAGACCGTCGACACCGCCGCGGAGTACGGGCGGCGGTACGAGGACATCCCGCGCCGGGTGCCGGATGCGACCAAGGCGCACCGGGTGCTGGGCTGGCGTGCCGAGACCGGGCTTGCGGAGGGACTGCGCCGCACCATCGAATGGGCCCGGGCCAACCCGTGGTACCTCCGGGAACTCGACAGTGTTGCGAGCGGGACACCGGTAACCGGATAGGGGGGATGATGAAGTTCGTCCTGGCGAGTTGGGGGAGCCGTGGCGAGGTGGAACCCTGCGCCGCGGTCGGCCGCGAACTGCTGCGGCGCGGTCATGACGTGTGGATGGCGGTGCCGCCGGATCTCGTGGAGTTCGGGTCTACGGTGGTGCCGAACACCGTGCCCTTCGGCAGCGAGCTGCGGGCCATGATGGACGGCTACCGCGAGTTCTGGACGCGGGTGTTCCATCGACCGTGGCAGCTGCCGAAACTGCGCGAGATCCTGGCGGAGATGTCGGATCCGCTGATCGACTCCTGGGGTCCGATGAGCGCCACCTTGACCGAACTGGCCGACGGTGCCGATCTGCTGCTCAACAGCGCCGTCGGGTTCGAGCTGCTCGCGGCCAACGTCGCCGAACACTACGACATCCCGTTGGCGCTGTTGCACTGGTTCCCGATGCGGCCGAACGGGCAACTTGCCCCGTACATTCCCGCATCGGTGTGTCGGGCCGCTATGGCGACCTTCGACGCGCTGTCGTACGGCGGATGGGCGCGACAGGTCGAACAGGAGCAGCGGCGGGCCCTCGGCCTGCCGCCGGGGAGAGGAGCGTGGCCGAAGCGCGTGCTGGCGCGTGATCCGCTGGAACTGCAGGCCTATGACGAGGCCTGTTTTCCCGGGTTGGCCGCGGAGTGGGCGGACTGGAACGCGCAGTCGCCGCCGCGGCGTCCGTTCATCGGGGCGTTGACGGTCGCGTTGTCGACGGCGGAGGACGCCGAGGTGTTGGACTGGGCGACCGGGGGGAGCCCGCCGATCTTCTTCGGATTCGGGAGTATGCCGGTGGAGTCGCCGGCCGAGACGGTGGCGATGATCGCTGCGGTCAGCGAGCGGTTGGGCGAGCGCGCCCTGGTCTGCGCGGGCTGGGAGGACTTCGGGGACGTGCCCCGTTTCGATCATGTGAAGGTGGTGGGAGCGGTGAACTTCGCCGAGGTGTTCGGCCGCTGCCGCGCGCTCGTGCACCACGGTGGGGCGGGAACCACGGCGCTGGGACTGCGGGCAGGGGTGCCCACGCTGGTGCTGTCCACCGACGCCAACCAGGCACTGTGGGGTGCCCAGCTCCGACGACTCGGCCTCGGTGCCTGGCGCAGGTTCGGTTCGACGACCGAGCGGACGCTGTTGAAGGACCTGCGCCGGATCCTCACCCCGGAATACCAGGCGCGGGCTCGGGAGTTCGCCGGCCGAATGAACACCCCGAGCGAAAGCGCCTCCACCGCTGCCGAATACATCGAGCGGTTCGCGGTCGAACGGCGGCGTGTCGGTCGTTCCGGCCCGCGCCGGCGATCCTAGGGGCGTCCCGGGGGCGAGGTGTCCGTGGCCGGACGCCGGGATGCGGCGGGTAGGTGCTAGAGTTGCGCTCGATCCGCGGGGGTCCCCCGAACAACGCATCCTCAGGAGCAGATTCAGCCGATGAAGTTCGTCCTGGCCAACTGGGGTACGCGCGGCGAGGTCGAGCCGTACACCGCACTCGGGCGCGAACTTCTCCGGCGTGGTCACGACGTCACGATGGCTGTCGGCCCGGAGCTGGTCGGATTCGCCGAATCCACGGGTGCGGTGGCTGTTCCGTACGGTCCGTCGGTCGACGCCGTCGTCAGACCGCACCACGATTTCTGGACCTTGCTGTTCAGCGCGCCGTGGCGGCGCCGTCGGTTGAACGAGGCATTCCGGGCCTTCTCCGAACCGCTGACGCAACACCGGGCGCAGGTCTGCGAGGTTCTGCTGGACCTCGCCGCCGGGGCGGATCTGCTGGTGACCGGTCTCAACTACGAGGACGTGGCCTTCAACGTGGCCGAGGCCTGCGGCACCCCCCTGGCAACGATGCAGTTGTTCCCGATCCGGGTGAGCGGACACCAGATTCCGGTGCTGCCGGCGCCGCTGTGTCGTGCCTCGATGGCGACGATCGAGTGGGTCACCTGGCGGGGGCACCGCGTTGCGGACCGGAACGAACGGCGGCAGCTCGGGCTGCCTCCGGCGGCCGGGCACTGGGCGGGTCGCACCTCGACACTCGACGTCCTCGAGCTTCAGGCCTACGATCCGGCCTGCTACCCGGGGCTGCCCGAGGAGTGGGCGCAATGGAACGGCGGAGCGCTGCCGCGGAGACCGTTCGTCGGATCACTGAGCATGGAGATGCCGACCGAGCAGGACGGGGACGTGCTCCCGTGGATCGCCGCCGGAACCCCGCCGGTGTTCTTCGGCTTCGGCAGCATGCCGATCGAAGCGCTCGGCGAGGCGGTCGCGACGATCGCCCGGGCCTGTGCCCGGCTGGGGGAGCGGGCGCTGATCGGCGCCGGCTGGGCGGACACCAGCGGGCTGCCCGAGTTCGACCACGTGAAGGTGGTCGGGCCGATCAACTACGCCGAGATCTTCCCGCACTGTCGCGCGGTGGTGCATCACGGCGGCGCCGGGACCGTGCACGCCGGCCTGCGCGCCGGCTGCCCGTCCTTGCTGTTGTGGATGCTGCCCGATCAGGCATGCTGGTCGTTCCGGCTGCGAAAACTCGGAGTCGGCACCGGACGGCGGTTCGTCGCGACGACCGAGGACTCCCTGGTCCACGATCTGCGGGTCGTCCTTTCCCCGGAGTACCGGGACCGGGCGCGCAGACTGGCGACCCGGATGACGGCGCCGAGCGACGGTGTGGCACGGGCGGCCGATCTGGTCGAACGTTTCGCCGCGGTGCGCAGATCACGACCTAACGCCGGGGCCGGGCGGACTCGACTGCGACCCGGTAACCACGGACGGCAAGCGGGGCCAGGATGACCGCCCCGGAGACGATCCACAGCGTCGTGTAGAACAGCGACCAGGTCGGTGCACCGCCCTGGGCAAGGGTGCGCATCGAGTCGACGATGGGCTGCATCGGCTGGAACTTCAGCAGCGGCCACATCCACGACGGCAGAGACTCCACGGGAGGCGATCCCGAGCTGGCGAACACAGCAGTGATGGCCGGGACCCCGACCCAGATCAACACCGTGCCGTCCTTGGCCCGCACCGCAATGGCGATGACCACCATGGCGAAGACGAGCGACACCAGCACCGGAATCAACAGGTACACCAGCAGGCCGAGCGGGCCTGCCTGGAACCGCATCCCGAACCCGATCCCGACCCCGGTGATGAGAACCGTGCCCGCGAGCGTTCGCAGGGCCTCGGCGATCAGTCGGCCGGTCAGTGCGCTGGCGCGGTGCACCGGCAGAACCCAGTACCGGGTCAGCAGCCTGGCATCCCGTTCGTAGGGCAGCGTCAGGCCGACCGCGATCGCCCCGGAGAACGCCCCCGCGATCGCGCAGGTGGGGACGAGCCCGTAGAGTGCGTCGGTCCCGGTCAGCCGGAGCACGGACTTCCCGACCAGCAGGTAGTACGTCACCAGGAGGAAGGTCGGGAAGATCAGCGCCTGGGTGGGAACCAGCGGATCGCGCCGCCAGCGGGTGAAGTGTTGTTCGGCGAAGACCAGGCTCTCGGACAGCAGGGCGCCGAGGCGGGTCGAGCGAGCGGCTGTCATCCTGTGCGCCTTTGCATTCGAACCGAGATCACGCCGAACAGCACCAGAAACCCGAGACACCACGTCAGCGGGCCGGCCAGGTCGCCGGGGTCGGTCTGGCCGGCCGCGAGGCCGCGCAGCACCTCCGTCACCTGCGAGACCGGTTGGTTCCTGACGAAGCCCTGTACCCAGTCCGGGAACGCGTCCGCCGGTGCCATCCCGGTCGAGAGCATGATGAGGATCATCTGCGGGATGAGCAGAATCTGGCTGGACGTGCCCATGCGGCCGATCGCCGCCCCGGAGAAACCGACGCCGATGGCGTCGGCGGCCAGCGACAGGACCAGCGTCAGAATCAGCACGAAGAAGACGAATCCGGCGATGTGCCCGAATCCGCCGAGCATCCGGAAGCCGAACACGTAGCCGACCCCGATCGTCACGACGAGCGAGACAACGCCGCGCAGCAGGCAGTAGAGCATCCGGGCGGCCAACGGTGCCAGATCCGGAATCGGCAGCGTGCGGAACCGCAGGCCGAGTTCGGACTGATGGTCCAGCGCCGCCCGGTCCACGGTGGTCAGGGCGCCGATCAGGGTGACCTGCACGACGATCACCGGAAGCAGGTACTGCGGGTAGCCGATGCCCCCGGTGTCGATGACATTGCGCAGCGCGAGATTGAACACCACGAAATTGCCGACCGGTGCCAGTATCGCCAACGGCAGGTCACTGCGCAGTGTCTGGCGAAGCATCCGCTCGGTGAGGACGAGAACCGGGGTCACGCCGTGAAGCCACCCGTGAGATGGAGGAACACCTCGTCCAGCGACGGCTTGCGCAGCGAGATGTCGGCGAGTTCCACGTTCAGTTGGTCGACCCTGCGGAACACCTCGGCGAACGTCACGATGCCGTTGCGCGCCAACACGGTCACGGTGTTGGCCTCCTCGTCGGCGTGGGCGTCCTCGAGATCGGACACCGCGGCGAGGATGCGGGGCAGGTCGGCCGGGTTGCTCGGGCTGACCGTGCAGTAGCTGATGCCGACCCGGCTCTTGAGCTCCTCAGCGGTGCCGGTCTCCACCACCCGGCCGTGGTCGATCACCACGATGAGATCACTGAGGACGTCGGCCTCCTCGAGGTACTGCGTGGTCAGCAGCACCGTCATGCCCTCCCCGGCGAGAGCGGCGACCATGTCCCACACGCTGCGCCGGCTGCGCGGGTCCAGACCGGTGGTGGGTTCGTCGAGGAACAGCACCTTGGGCGGAACCACGAGTGCCGCAGCGATATCGATGCGGCGGCGCATGCCGCCGGAGTAGGTGACCACGCTGCGGTCGGCGGCGTCGGCGAGGTCGAACTGCTCGATCAGCTCGGCGGCGCGGGCTTTCGCGTCCCGGCGACTCATGCCGCGCAGCCGGGCGAACATCACCAGGTTCTCCCGGCCGGTCAGCTGCCAGTCGATGGCGGCCTCCTGGCCGGTGGTGGCGATCGACTCGCGCACCTGCGGCGCCTGCCGGACCACATCGAAGCCGGCCACCCGGGCGACGCCCGCGGTCGGCCGCAGCAGGGTCGACAGGATGTTGATGGTGGTCGTCTTCCCGGCGCCGTTGTGGCCGAGCAGGGCGCACACCGACCCCTCGGCAACGGAGAAGCTCACGTCGTGCAGGGCGGTGACGCCGCCGTCGAACGTCTTCGCCACACCGTCGAGCTCGATCACGGGGTCTGACGATATCCGCTGTTTCTTCACTTCGCGTCAATTAACGGCATCCAGTCCAGCAGTGCGCGGATCCCGTCGTCCAGCGACCACTTCGGCCGCCAGCCGAGCTGCTGCACCGCCGGCTCGATCGTGCACTGCGCCGCCCGTACGTCACCGTCGCGGAACTTGCCCACCACCGCCGGTTCGGGCGCCCCGCACACGGCGGCGAGCCGGCGGGCGAGCTCGTGCACGGTGGTCGGCACCCCCGACCCGATGTCGACGTGGCGCACCGGGTCGGCGGGCCGTTCGACGGCGGCGAACAGCGCCTCCACCACATCGTCGATGTAGACGAAATCGCGCACGATGCGGCCGTCCTCGTAGACCTCCAGCACTTGGCCGGCCCGGGCCAGCCGGGCGAACAGCGCGACGATGCCGGTGTAGGAGTTGGTCAGCGACTGGCCCGGTCCGTAGACGTTCTGCAACCGCAGCACCGACAGCCGGGTGTCGTGCGCGGCGGCCCAGGCCGCCAGGATGTGCTCCTGGGCCAGTTTGGTCGCCGCGTAGATGTTGGTCGGCCGCGGCTCGGTACGCCCGGCACAGCTGGGCACCGGCACGGCCGGCTCGCCCGACGGCCCGACCGGGTCCCACCGGCCTGCCGCGAGCTGGGCGTGGCTGCGCGGCGCCGGGTAGAAGACCTCGTCGCCGCTGCGCCAGGCGCCCTCGCCGTAGACCGCCCGCGACGAGGCCAGCACGAGCTGCCCGGGGACGTGGCCGCTGCGGCTCAGCGCGTCCAGCAGCGCGGTGGTCCCCACGACGTTGACCGAGCCGTGCCGGGTGGCCTCGGACAGCGACTGGGCCGTGCCGGTCTCGGCGGCGAGGTGCACGATCTGGTCCGGCCGGAACAGCCGCAGCACCACATCGCAGTCCGGCGCGTGGGTGACGTCGCCGGTGAACACCCGCACCGACCCCGGCAGGTCCAGGGCCGGGTGCGGACCGTGCACCTGGGGGTGCAGCACGTCCATGACGGCGACCCGGTGGCCGACCCCGGCCAGCCGGCGGGCCAGGGCGGATCCGATGAATCCCGCTCCGCCGGTGATGAGCACGGATGACGACATGTCGAGCCTCTTCTGTGTTCGACCTGGTCGGGTTCAGCGTCGGTCGGCGAGCGCGCCGAGCCCGGTGATCTGGAGACTGACCGACTGCCGCTGCCCGGCCACGCCGAGCAGGAACACGATGTCCGACAGCGGTGCGCCCAGCCAGAACCGCCAGAACCTGGGCTGCCAGACCTGCCACAGGAAGCGGCCGTCCCACCAGTACAGCCCGACCAGCGCCAGGTAGTAGAGGAAACGCTTGACCGGCGAGCGGACCATCGCGAAGTTCATCTCCCAGATCTCCAGGCCCCAGGCCCGGTAGCGCCACTGCAGTCCGTAGCGCCGCTGGAACTCGTAGAACGCCCGCATCTCGCTGTTGGTGATCAGGTACTCGTCGAAGACCAGCACCGACCCCTCCACGAAGCGGTCCTTGCAGGTCTCCAGGGCGTGCAGGCAGCTCTCGTAGGAGTCGAGGTCCATGTGGAACAGCCGGATCGGCGCCCCCGGGTGCTCGGCCAGGAACGGCTCGAGGGTCTGGTAGGTGCTGCCGCGGACGAACTCCACGTCGCGGCCGAGCGGCACCGGCTTGCCGTCCTGCAGCGTGACCCCGGTATCGCGCATCACCCGCTGCGCCATCGGGTCCGACAGCGCGAAGGTGCCCTGTTTGATCAGCAGCTGGTCCTCGATGAACCAGTCCTCGACGAGCCCCTCGAAGGTGTCGAAGCCGTACACCTTGCGGCCGGAGGTCTGCGCGGTCAGCCGGGTCGACCAGCCCAGCCACACCCCGAGGTCCAGGACGAGCTCCTCCGGCCCGGTGCGGTCCGGCTCCGGCAGCCGGGCCGCCTCCCACAGCAGGGTGTGGCCCCGGATACGGCACTTGCGCAGGGTGGCCATCGACCGCTCGATGAACTGCCGGTAGTCGTCGTCGTAGCTGTGCAGATCTTTGCCGTACATGGTCGGCACGAAGCGGTCCCGGCGCGGCAGCCAGGCGATCCGGCCGCACACCAGGGCGACGATCGCGATGCCGACCACGATGCGCGCGACCGGCACGAACACGCACAGCGCCAGTACCCCCAGCACAACCGCCGCCAGGCTCGCGCGCCATATCCAGTGAATCGCAATCCGGTCTGCGACCGGGCGGGCCGGGGCGGCGGCCGGAACCTGCCCGGTGTCGGGCAACCCGCCGGTGCGGTTGAGGTCACTCATGTTCGAAGATCCAGGTCGTGGTGAACTGCATCGTGTCCGGGATGCTGCCGGCCAGGCTCTCGCCGATCATCCGCTCCAGCTGCCGGCCCACGAACGGGAGGTCGACCTCGACCGCCACCGCGGCGCGCAGTTGTGCGGAATTCCCTTGCCGGGCCAGCGTATTCTGGGCACGGCTGCGGCCGAGGCCGGCGGCGTGGGCCTCCGCGCTGCCGCGCAGGACGTCATCGGCCACCGGGGTCCAGGTCTCCCGATATCGGAGTTCCAGCCGACCGGGCAACATCCGGGTGACCATCCCGGGCAAACTGTCGCGGCCGAGCCGCTGGGTGATGCGGACATCGATCGTGCCGTCGTCGCCGACCTCCAGCGCGTCCAGGCTGGCCCGCCCGTCGGAACCGATCCGGGCGCACCAGTAGTCGGCACAGGCGAATGCCTCGCGGATTTGCTGGACACTCGCCGGCGACTCGGCCAGGACATCGAAGGAAAGTGACATGGCACGTGATTCTTACCGAACTTCGCGCTCCAGCGTATCGGTTTGAACTTGCTTATTTACCCCCTTGTCAACTTTTTCCCTTTGAGGGCAGGATCGTCGCGTGGGTTTCAACAGCGGGCTCGTCGCGTTCGTCGACGCGCTGCCCGGGACGAACCGAATCCGAGCGGTCCGGCGCGCGCTGGCCGGGCGCACCGACCCGGTGTATCTGGAGATCGGGGTCTCGCGCGGGCAGGCGTTCCAGCGGATCGCGGCGGACATCAAGATCGCCGTGGACCCGGCGTTCCGGCTCTCGGCACGGGCCCGGGAGCGTGCGGACGCCACGGGACGGGTCACCTACTACTTCGAAACCACCAGTGACGAGTTCTTCGAGCGCGAGGCCGAACTGCTCGAGCGCCACCCGATCGACGTCGCGCTGATCGACGGCCTGCACACCTACGAGCAGGTGGTGCGCGACGTCGAGAACACGGTGCGCTACCTCAAGGACGACGGCATCATCTTCCTGCACGACTGCAATCCGCCGTTCGAGCTGGCCGGCCGCCGGGCCGCCTCCTACGAGGAGTTCATCGCCCGGCAGAAGGGCCCGCTGGTGATCGGGCTGTGGAACGGCGACGTCTGGAAGGCCATCGTCCACCTGCGCAGCACCCGGCCGGACCTGCAGGTCGGGGTGCTGCGGTGCGACCAGGGGGTGGGGTTCGTGCGGCGCGGTACCCCGGAGTCGGTGCTGCCCTACACACCCGAGCAGGTGGCCGCCCTCGACTACGCCGACCTCAAGGCCGACCGCAGCCGGCTGCTGAACCTCAAACCGCCCCGGTACCTGCGCGAACTGCTGGCCGGCGGGGCCGGCGCAGCACACCGGTAGAGTCACCGCCGCAATGAAATTCGTACTCGCAAGCTGGGGCAGCCGCGGGGACATCGAGCCCAACGCCGCCGTCGGCCGGGAACTCGTGCGCCGGGGCCACGAGGTGTGGATGGCCGTGCCGCCGGACCTGGTGGACTTCGTCGAGTCGGTCGGCCTCAAGGGGGTGGGCTTCGGCCCGGACTCGCGGTCCATCCTGGACGCCCACCGCGACTTCTGGACCTGCTTCTTCCGCTACCCGTGGCGGCTGCGCACCATGCTCCGGGCCCGGATCGCCATCGGCGGGCCGCTGCTGCGCGGCTGGCAGGAGATGAGCAGCACGCTGGTCACCCTGGCCGAGGGGGCCGACCTCATCTTCACCGGCATCAACTTCGAGGACGCCGCGGCGAACGTGGCCGAATTCCACGGCATTCCGCTGGCCACACTGCACTACTTCCCGCTGCGCCCGAACGGGCGGGTGGTGACCGTCCTGCCGCCGGCGCTGGGCCGCCGCCTGATGGCGGGGTTCTGGTGGCTGTCCTGGCGGGTGATGAAGAACGTCGAGCAGACCCAGCGCCGCGAGCTGGGCCTGCCGAAGGTCCGCGGATCGGCCCCGCGCCGGATCACCGAGGCCGGCTCGCTGGAGATCCAGGCCTACGACGAGGCCTGCTTCCCGGGCCTGGCCGCCGAGTGGGCCCGCTACCGCGACCAGCGACCGTTCGTCGGGGCACTGTCGCTGGAGCTGGAGACCGACGCCGACGCCGAGGTCCTGGACTGGATCGCGGCGGGATCACCGCCGATCTTCTTCGGGTTCGGCAGCATCCCGGTGGAGTCGCCGGCCGAGACCATCGACATGATCGCCGCCGCGGCCGCCGAGCTGGGCGAACGCGCGCTGATCGGTGCCGCCGGCACCGATTTCTCCGACCACCCGGACACCGACCGGGTCAAGGTGGTGCGGGCGGTCAACTACGCGAAGGTGTTCCCCGCCTGCCGGGCCCTGGTGCACCACGGCGGCTCGGGGACCACACCGATCGGGATGCGGGCCGGGGTGCCCCAGCTCATCCTGTACTGGGACATGGCGCACGCGGTCTCCGCCGGCTCGGTGCGGCGGCTGGGCGTGGGTACCGCGCGGCGGTTCTCCACGGCGACCCGCCAGACCCTGGTCTCGGACCTGCGCATGATCCTGGCCCCGGAGTACCGGGAGCGGGCCCGCCGCCTCGCCGAGCGGATCACCGACCCGGCCAAGGGCGCCGCGCGGGCTGCCGACCTGCTCGAACAGGCCGCCGCGGCGGGCCGTCGGGCCTGAGCACCCGCGGCGTACTCGCGAGTAGGTGCGAATATCGCAAACTTCCACCACGGCGCCGGACTTCGTCGGGCAAGATGTTTCACATGCGTCAAATTGCTCTTCTGGCGAACCCGGTTGGGTTATCTTTCGTACGCGTCAAAGGCTGACGTGAGGGCCAGCGGATCGTAGAGCACGGCGCGTTCAGCTGGAACGCAACCCTGAAGTGTGACCTGCGTCACGGCAAATGACGTGGGACAACGCGCGTTGTAATTTAGAACGCGTTACGCCACCGTAAATATTGGTCGCCTGGAGGCTCGTTGACCACCAATCCGTTCGACGATGACAACGGGCGCTTCTTCGTCCTGGTGAACGAAGAAGAGCAACACAGTCTTTGGCCGACCTTCGCCGAGGTGCCAGCCGGCTGGAAGGTCGTCACCGGCGAACTCGACCGGGCTTCGGCGCTGGAGTACATCGAACGGAACTGGCCCGACATCCGGCCGAAGAGCCTGCGCGACCGACTGGCGGAGGGGTGACGGAGCCGGTGGACCGGGAGGCGGGGATCGTGGACGAACTGACCGGCCGGGCGCTGCCGCTGACGCGCGCTCAACTCGATATCTGGCTGGAACAGGAACTCGGCCGGCTCGGGGCGGACTGGCAGCTCGGCCTGCTGGTGCGCATCGACGGCCCGGTCGAGTACGACGCCCTGCAGTGGGCGATCCAACGCGTCGTCGAGGAGGCCGAGCCGGTGCGGGTGGCCATCCACGAACAAGACGGCCGCGTCCTGCAGACCCCGGTCGACTTCCCGGACGTGCCACTGGAGTACGTCGACCTCACCGAAGCGGCCGACCCCGCCGACGAGGTGCGCCGGCGCGCGGCGGCCATCCAGCGCGAGCCGATGCCGTTGTCCGGACCGCTGTTCCGGTTCGTGCTGTTCCAGACCCGCGACGACGAGTACTACCTGTTCGCCTGCTTCCACCACATCGTCATCGACGGCACCGGGCTCGGCCTGATCGGCAACCGGATCGCCGCGGTGTACTCCGCGGCGGTCTCCGGCGAACCCATCCCGCCGGCGTTCTTCGGCACCCTGCGCGACCTGGTCGACCTCGAGACCGCCTACGAACAGTCCGCCGACCACGCCGCCGACCGTGACTACTGGCTGGCCAACCTGCCGTCCGAGGACGGCTCGTCCCACCAGCCCGCCGGGCCGGCCCCGTCGGCCGGCGGGGCCGACGAACCGTCCTGGCCCACCGAACCGGTGCCGCTGGACCCGTCGATCGTGGCCCGCGTCGACGAACTCGCCGAGGCCTGGAACATGCCCCGGGCCTCGATCATCACCGCCGCGTGCGCGGTGCTGTTCCGGCACTGGAGTACCGAGGGCTCCGACATCGTGCTCGACCTGCCGGTGAGCCGGCGGGTCACCCCGGAGGCGCGCACGCTGCCCGGCATGCTCGCCGGTGTGGTGCCGCTGGTGCTCTCGGCGACACCGGACACCACGGTGGCCGATTTCTGCCGTCACGTCGACGGCCGGATCCAGGAGGCCCTGAGCCACCAGCGTTTTCCGGCCTACTCCCTGGACCGGGCCGACAACGGCCCGGACCGGCGCAACCAGCGGGTGGTCGTCGACTTCCTGCCGCTGACCTTCGCGCTGGACTTCGCCGGCGTGCGGGCCTCGGCGATGATGACCAACTCCGGCTTCGTCGGCGGCTTCGGCCTGGTCTTCTCCGGCCTGGGCGACGAACTGGCCCTGAGCACCCTCGGCCACGACCATCCGCTGGCCGACGTCGACGTCACCGAACTGGCCCGCCGCCTCGAGCGCGTGTTGGTGGGGTTTGTTGGTGGTGTTGGTGTTTCGGTGTCGGGTGTGTCGGTGTTGTCGGGTGCCGAGTTGGGGGTGTTGTCGGGGTGGGGTAATGGTGCGGGGTTGCCGGTTGGGGTGGCTG